>Ga0247843_1000325_pt1 | contig 114313 bp, 73 predicted proteins | sample LaCruzMarch2017__FD_192420 | JGI IMG/M metagenome (GOLD analysis project Ga0247843, IMG submission 192420) | Freshwater microbial communities from meromictic Lake La Cruz, Castile-La Mancha, Spain - LaCruzMarch2017_8m | ecosystem: Environmental > Aquatic > Freshwater > Lake | place: Spain...
ATGCCATGGTGTTCGCCGATTTCTGGTCCCGTGCGGCGGAAGTCACCCTGCTTCCCCAGTCCGCTGGTACATCCGCAACTTGGATTGATTGGCTACAACGTCATCGCCTGGGCCGCAAGCACTTGCTCGATACTCTCATTGCAGCCACTTGGCATACAGCTTCCATCACCTTGGTTTACACGCTCAACCCCGCCGATTTCGAGATTTTCGAGGCATTTACCTTCGTTCCGGAACTGAATCGAATTTAACCAAAAACCGAAATTAAGCCGCAGATTACGCAGATTGACACAAATTATGAAGAGGTTTTGGAAATGACTGCGTGACCTGTAGAGTGGATTCTTTAATCCGTGAAATCCGTGTATTTTGACTCAATAAATAGGTGATTTTGTGTTCGTCCATCTCCGCTTCGCTTCGATTGTGGTTAAATTCCGACGAATCACCCCTGCAACTTCGGTGTTCGGGGTGAATCGTCAGGGAAGCTTCATCAACTCGATTTCATTGATAGCGAGGGGATTTTTTTCTAGCAAGTCCTTGAGGAATTCCTGTCGTTTGAGGGTGGCGCGTTCTTTGCGGAGTTGTGTGGCGAGATTGTCACGGATTTCATCCAGCGCCGGGGTGCGGGCTTCGCGGATGTCGAGCACTTTGATGATGTGCCAGCCATCTGCGAGGCGGATGGGTTCGGAAATGGAGCCAAGTGAGAGTTTGGGGATTTTTTCGCGGATTTCCGGTTGGATCTGGGCTTCGGTGAGCCAGCCGATTTTTCCGCCTTCTGCGGCGCTGGTGGGTTCCTCACTGGACCTGCGGGCGATGGCGGCGAAATCCGCACCTTTTCCTGCAAGCTGCTTGGAAATGTCATCCACCTTGGATTTGGCGGTGGCTTGAGTCTTTCCATCCGCATCCGCCGGAGCGCTGATATAAATCTGGGCCAGTAGAAACGAACGGGGGATCTGGAGTTTTGATTTGTTAGAATCGTAGGCAGCCTTGAGTTCATCTGCCGATGGGTAGGATGAATCTGGAGTGGAAGCCGCTTCCAGGAAACTCTCGCTGATGGCAGTCTCGCGAGCGCGGACAATTTTTGAAATAACCGCCGGATCCTCGTCCCATTTTTTTTCGAGGGCCTGTTTCAGAACCAATCGCTGGACGAGCAGAGCGCGCACGTATTGAGCGAGAGCGGCAGGTTCTTTAGCCAACTGCGCGCGCTGACTTGGGTCCAACCCGGCTAGAGTTTCGCGGAGGTCAGCGGTTTTCACCTCGATCTCGCCGATTTTTCCCAGCACTGCGGAAGTTTCCGCGTGGAGCAGCGGAGCCATCAGGATGGAAAGAATCAAGGCGGAACGGTTCATGATTTGGGTTTGGGTGCGGGAGCCGCAATACGGTTGTCGAGGATCTTGTCCTTGTATCCCTGGACGAGGTTTTCGACTTTCACTCGGGTGGTGCCGATGAACGGTTCGCGCGCAGTAATTGCCTTGCCCATTGCGTAGTTCTCAAAGCGGTCGAGGACTTCAGTGGAGGTGTTGAAAAGCGCGATGTTCTTCGCCTCCCGGTCTGCGATGATGCGTTTCAGGTCCACGACTTCCGTGGCGAGCTTGGCGCGTTCATCCTCCTTGGTGCGGGCAACTTCCGCAGCTTTTTGATACCCTGCTTTCCATTTTTCCAATGCCTCGGTGAACTCGACAATCCTTTGTTCGCGCTCGGCAATGCGGTTGTTGAGCTTGGCAATTGACTCCTCGGAAGCAGCCTTTTCCGCGTTGTTTTTCTTCACAAGCGCTTCACCATTTTTGGTTAGGACGGCGATTTTCGCCTCAAGATCCTTGCTCTTGGCTTCGGCGGCAGCGGTCGTAGCCATGAGATTGGCGTTGTCCGTCTGCACCTTTCGGAGTTGGAGCATGGTGGAGCGCAGGGACTCCTTGAGTTTCAAGGACGGATCCACCTCGGGAGCGGCATGACTGATGGCAATCGTGAGTGCCAATATGGGCAACAGTCGGTTGATGAATTTGGAATGGCTCATATGCGTGTTAGAACTTGGCGTTGACATCGAACATCAATATGTCGGAACTCAGTGGCGGGCCGGCGATTTCATCCGAACTCATCCAGCGCAGACCAAGCCGCAGGGCGGAGGTCAAAGCAAAATTTCCGCCGAAAGTGAAACCTTGGACATTGGTGCCGCCACCACCGAAATCTGAATCCGTGAAACCGTCCACCACTGCGTCCGATTCCACATAACGGTATCCGAACGCCGCTTGCCAATCACCGAATGACTGGAGCGCTGGCTTGCCAAACTGGAAGGCCAGCAACCATGCGGTATCCCCGCCTTCGAACTCGCCGACGCCCGCGCCACCGACAGCACCGCGATTGTTGACCGCGCTTCCAGCAACATCCGCAGAGTCGAACGCGATGTTTTTGGTGACTTCACCCACCAGTGAAATGCGATAGGGATCGTAGGCATCATATTCGAGTTTGCCGCTCAGCACGATGTTGCGAAACTCCGAAGCCAGACCGAAATACTGGTATTGATATTTGTTGCCGAAATCATTGGCGGCAGTGCTGTTATCGATATTGCGCAGAGCCATGTAGGTGTTTCCGCGCTGTGCGAAACCGGGACGCGTGCTGTCCGTGTCTCCCGCATCACTCGATGTTAGAGGAATGAAGGGCGACGAGAGTTTGCCCTCGATGTCCATGAAATCATAATAGGCAATGCCAAACTTTGCGGTCAGGTCATCGGTTATTTTCCAATCAATGCCGATCTGTGCTCCCGCCAGCCATTTGTCGGTGCTTTCGAATTTCGATGGTTGGTTGGACGCAAAATTGAAGTCGGTGTTGTAAATCGGGAAATAGCCAGCGGTGAAGAAGGTCTTGACCGTATCGTTGATATCCACCTTGCCGCGCAGTGCGAGGCCGTCGAATCCGAGATCATCATCCCACATGATTTCGGTGGAGAAGAAGGGATTGTCGAAGCGGCCGAGCATTAGAGTGAGTTCCTCGCCATCACCGGGACCGGCGTCGTAGCTGATGAACGCCCGGTCCAGCCAGACCGCATACTTTGAAAAGTTTCCGCCGCTGCCGCCGAGTGTCTGGTTGGTGGATGTGGGGGAATTTCCCTCACCCGTGGCAATGCGCACACCGGCATTGAGTCCCTCGCCTAACATCAAATCGGCGCCTAGACGAGTGCGAAGGCGGGTCCGGTTGCGGCTTTGATCCACGTTGTGTTGAGGTGAGAACTGAGTGCCAGTGGTGTCAAACGGAGCCCCTGAGTTGATGGCGTTGAAGTTAGGAAAGGCACCGCTGTTGTCGTTGCCTTCGGGGAAAAACGAACCTTCATAACGACCGCGGATGTCGCCAAATGGACGGAACTTCGATGTCCACTCCGGAATCGCTTGTCTGGCCCAACTTTCCTCGCGCGCTTGGGCCATGAGTTCTTGTTTGATCTCATCTCGCATCTGGTTGCGCACGACTTCGGGAATATAGGTGATGCGGGCTTCTTCCTCCGGCGTAGGCTCCGGCGGAAGGGCTGCAATATCAGCTTGTGCAGCAGCCACCTGTTGTGCGGCGAGGGCATCGGCCTCCGCTTGTTGAATCATTTCGGCGGCTTCTGCTTGGGTCAGCACTCCTTTTTCCACGAGCCGGTTGATAAGATTGACTGTGACATTCTGGGATGGTGCCGCCGCTACTTTGGGTTTCGGTTCGGCGGGAAGGTCACTTGGCATCGGCGCATCAATCGTGGGATCCAGTGTTTCGCTGAGAGGCTTCGTTGCCGGGGCGGGAGTGACAGGAACGGTTTCGGTGACAACTTCATCCTGGGCGACAGCATGCGCTGATAGGCATGATGCAGCGACGAGGGAAATGTAAGTGGAGCGGAGCAGATGCATAAGCTTGGAGTATTCAGATGGCGGGCTTGCTGGCTGTAATGCGCAAATTGATAGGCATTGGCATATCAGCAGGCGGCGGCTGCGGGAGTAACAACCCGGTCAGAACTTGGTTTCGGATGGCTTGATCAACGCCAGCATTGCCGGAAGAACCGACGAGTTGGGCGCGGGTGATGCGGCCTTCGGAATTGGCCCAGATCTTGACCTGAAGTGAGAGGGTGGCGCTGCGCGTGGATACATTGCTGCTGAGTGCCTGACGAATGGTGGACTGCACTTTGGATGCATACCAACCGAACTTGCTGGCAGAGACGCGTTTGCTGGGGCCACCCTTGCCGCCACCGCCACCGCCGCCGATCGCAGGCCCGGTTCCTCCGGCAGAACCGGGACCAAGATCGAGATCTGAAGGTGGCTCCGGTGCGGAATCATCGGGCGAGGGCTCATCTTCTGCAACAGGCTCCTGCACTAACATATCATCTTCCTCCGGTGGTGGAGGTTCGTTCACTGGAGGCGGAGGAGGGGGTGGTGTGACTGGAGGAGGCGGAGGCGGCAGTGTGATCGTGATGCTTTCCTCAGCCTTGGGCTTGGAGTGTGGTTTCGAACCGCGCGAGACAAACCAGATTGCCCCGACGATGAGTGCGAGAACAAGCACCACCCATGGAAGCGGATTTGATTCCTTGCGTTTGCGTTTTTTAGGTGTGGGAGCGGTGGACATGGTTACTTGCTAGGTTGAGTAGCCAACGCGATCTGGGTGATGCCGACGCGGCCGAGAACATCGAGCACATCCATGACGAGCTGATATTGGTTAGAGCGGTCGCCACGTAAAACAACCGGCACATCCGGGGTAGCGGCCTTGATCGCGGAAAGGCGGCTTTCGAGATCAGCGAGGGTGACGGGCGTGGTGTTCAGCTTGATGTTGCCCGATGGATCGATGGTGACGGCCTGGGTCTTGGGTGCGTCGAGCTTTTGGGTGGCAGGCTTGCTGTTAGCGGACGGCAAGTTGACTTTGACTCCCTGCACACCGGCGGTGGTCATGATGATAAAGATGAGCAGGAGGACTAGATAAAGGTCCACCATCGGGGTGACGTTGATGTCGTCGAAACTCTTGTCTTCTGCAGAGGCCATGGTAGATGGAATGGGTTGGAGAGGGTTAAATCTCGTTTTTAGGACGGTAGAACTCGGCCATCTTGGCGACGAACTCATCAATGAAAACTTGCATGGAGGCGATCACGTTCTTGATGCGTCCGTTCAAATAGCTGTAAATGAAAAGTGCTGGAATCGCGACAACGAGGCCGACAACAGTGGCCAAAAGAGCAGAGGCAATACCGGGTGCGATCGAGTTTACGTTCACCTCGCCGGACTTCGCAATGATTGCGAAAGTGATCATAACCCCGACCACCGTGCCCAATAGTCCGACATAGGGTCCGCCCGCCACGCTGATCGTGAGGTAAACCAGTCCGTCGGTGAGGCGGTGATTTTCATGAACCAATCCGGCGTCGAGGCTGGCGCGAATGGCTTGGATGGAACGGCCGGGAAGTCCCTCCTGTTTGTCACTCATCTTGTGGAGGCGATGACTGATTTCTTCAGCGCCGATGTGATAGATGTGGTAGAGTGGTGAATCCTTCATCAGGTCCTGATCTTCCTCATTCACAACGCCACCCATGCTGTTGACACTGGCAGAATCCGAATGGTCGAGTGCGGTGATATCGGTGGAAAGGGATTTCCATTGCGCGAGGAATATTTTGTTACCTTTTTCGATCATGTTGAGGTAAACAAACTTCTTGATGGCGACCGTCCAGCCCACGACGATCATGATGACGCAAATTCCGATGGCGATCCATCCGTCGAACATCATGTTGTTAGCGATGTCACCAAAGAGCCTGAGATGCTCCCACATACCGCCACCGCCAGCCTCGCCACCTTCGGTGGCTCCGGACGAAAGCAATTTCAGCGCAGCTTCGGTGCCGCTCTGGCTGACGAATGCGAGTTTGACTGAGGCCGGATCAAGCGCGGTGTTGTAGAGGTTCAGTTCGTCAATATCCCCGGCGAAGCCCGATGTCACCGCGCCCAGGAAGATCGGTCCGTCAAGCGCTGGCAATCCGGCGTTTGCCGTGCCGTATGGCTCGCCGTTGACCATGATTGTGAGCGATTCACCTTTTGCAACGATGGCGATGTGATTCCACGTGTTGGCGGCGAGGGGATTGCCCGTAGCACTCCGGGTGGTGCCCGATTGCACAACAGGCACTCCGTTATCCAACAAAATCTTGAACGCCTGTGCATTCTCGCCGCGCGAGAGCAGCACGGCGTTGGCCTGAGGTGTGGCAAACTTCACCCACATCGATATTGTTGCACTGCCGCCTGCGGACCAAGCCAAGCTTTTCGTCGCGTTGAGCGTGACGGTGTTCAATCCCGTGAAACGGGCACCCGATCCGATAATGGCTCCATCGGCCTCCAGAGCGGGGGCGGCGGCAGTGTTGCCGTTGGAAGTGGCGTCGGCTGGGGCGGACCCAGCTTCGGAAAAGTGATAGACAGCTGCGAGGGTCTTGCCATAGGCATTCTCACTTTTTCCAGGAGCTGGTGCGTTCGGGTTACCGAAGTAGAGGAATATCTGATCATTCTTGATCTCCGGAACTTTCACCCAGACGAAAGCTTCGCCTAACAAGCTGTCGTAACGTTCAACGTGGTGTGGCAGCTCAGTCTTGCCATCTGAGGAAATGAATCGCAAATCACCGCCATCCTCGCGGGCAGAGGAAAACACGGATCCGTCCGACACCCGTAACAACACGGTTGCGTCACCTGCCGCTCCGGAGAATGCCGATGGATCGAATGTGAGTGTCTGGCGCTGCGTCCATTCTTTGTTCCACCATGCGACTTTTTCTTCTTTTGCTCCGGCAGTGGCTGACGACAGCATGAATGCTGCGGTCAACCCAGCAGCAAGCGATTGTGTTCTAAATTGATTCATGTTAGCTCGATTAAAAAAAGTGTTTTTCAAAAATCCATCCACCCCCTGAAGGTAAGCAAGGCGGAACCGACTTCGGCGTTTAGTTGTTCGACCAGAGGAAATGCTAAATCGAGGGATCCGTTGTAGTGTTCCGCAACTTTCACCCGCGTGCCCAAGCCGACGCTTGCAAACCAAAAAGTTGAATCCTGTCCCGGTAACGTGTCATTGGTAACAACCACACCGCCATCGGCGAAACCGTGAAATCTCCATTCGCTCGGGGGATTCGGTGTGGTATTCCCTCGGCCGATCAAAGTCGGGCTACGCACTTCAAAAGTAGTGAAAACACCGCTGTCACCCAGCGAAGTGGCTTCCAGATAGCCGCGCACGCTGCTCAAGCCACCTCCCGCGATCTGTTCGTTGTTGATCAATGGTTGACCTGAAAGCTGGCCCTGAATTTTTCCAAAAATCTGATAGTCGCCGGTGATATCGTGGGTGTGGGAAGCATCTGCGCGGAAGGAGCAAAATGCGCCTGACGCGCCATAGCGCTTATTCGCAAATTCAGCCTCACTGCTTCCCATACCGCGAAGATGCATGGTAAGCGCGGCGTTAAAATCCGTGAAATGCTTGTCACCACTCTGCCTCGCGTAATACGACGCGCTCAGTGGATAATATTCGATGGGAGCTGATATGGTATCCGGGCCGATCACAATATCCTCGGCATAGTTTTTGTAGTCGATGCCGAAGCTGAATGTTTGATAGAAATTCTCCTTGTTTGGCAAGTCCACCATGAGCCGGACTCCGACAGTTTCGCCTTTGCCGCCGACCGCCGCACCGGTGATGGTGGATACATCACTGTCCTGTTTGGTGCCCTGCACCATCAGACTGAGATTATCCGAAACACGTGCAAGGTAGTAACCCGAGAAAACCTTGGCATCGTCGATGTTTTCCGGGGCGATCTGAAAGCTGAGTCCCAAGGTATGACCCAGTTGGAAGAGATTGCCGTAACTCAATGATCCGTTGAGGCGCGTTTTCGTTGTATCCGCGCTGTAACGGTTATTGAGTTCGAAAGAGCCATGAAGCGGGAATTCATCCTCCACATTGAGATCGATATCCACAGTGCCCGGCTCTATTCCGGCCCGGAGTTCAGGAGTGATGCGGCGATCCGGCAAGCGGTTGACTGCAACCATTTCCTTTCCTACCTGAGTGAGGTTGGGGACAGTGCCCTCGGCGAGCGACGGGAGTTCACGCTTGATCCGACTGGGCAAAAACCATTTTGCGCCATTCACGCGCAGGCGGCCGACTTTTCCCTCAGAAACTTCAATCCGAATGACCCCGCGTCGTGGATCTTGCTGAGGAACACTGACAGAAACGGTTTGGAAACCTTTGTCATGATAAGTTTTTTCAAGCGCCTGCCGGGCTTGCTCCACGTCATTGGGAGTGCGGCTCGGACCGAGAAACGGATAAACTGCCTCTTCGATCTCCAGTGACTTGAGCTTCTTGACACCATCGACCCGATACTGCCGGATGTAAAACCGAGGGTTGTCCTGAGCAATGACATTCGAGGCAATCAGCCAAGTTGCCGCAAGACCGGTAAAAACCATTCTTATGCGGCAAAAAGAAGAAAACCGAGCGAACCCGGTTTTGATGGTGATCGTGAAAAGCATGCTGAAAGTCGCAGTGACAAAGCTCTTAGAAAAATCAGTTTGGTGCAAACCGAGCGCGGTGTTTATTTCGCGCCTGCAATTGTTACTCAAGGGGGCGTATGTGACGATCCTGCCACAATGATTCAAGGAATGCGAAAACAAGGGAACGTGTGACGCATGTCCAAAGCCAGGATTCTCGCCATCTTCCTCAGCGCGGTGGGCTGCAGAATGATTTTGAAAATATCAGAACGACTGCCAATGCGGCTTATTGTCGTAAACCCAGCGGTAATAATCGGCACGTTTCAGATCAGCTGCCGCAGGCTCGTCGATGCAAAGTTTCGTGACCGGGTGCATTTGCAGGATGGTGGCGGGGTTGCTTGCGGTGATCGGTCCTTCGACGGCTTCGGCGATGGCGCGGGCTTTGTTTTGGCCGAAGGCGAGCAACAGATTTTGGCGTGCCTCCATGATAGTGCCGATGCCCATGGTGATGACGTGGTGAGGAACCGCCTCTTCGCTGCCGAAAAAGCGGGCGTTGTCCTTGCGGGTCTGTTGCGTGAGCGTCTTGATGCGCGTGCGGGAAGCAAGCGATGAAGTGGGCTCGTTGAAGCCGATGTGACCATCGGTACCGATGCCTAATACTTGAATATCGATGCCGCCGGAGGCATGGATCTGCTGTTCATACTCCATGCAGAACTGCTGGATGTCCGTCGCATTGCCGTCGGGAATGTGGATGTTTCCCCTTGCGATGTTGATGTGCTGGAAAAGGTTTTCCCACATGAACGAATGATAAGTTTGCGGGTGTTCCAGCGGCAGACCGATGTATTCATCGAGGTTGAAGGTGATGACTCCGCTCCAATCGAGATTCATCTCTATCAGCTTGCGGTAAAGCAGCAGAGGAGTGCTGCCGGTGGCAAGACCGATCACGGAATTGGGTTTCTCGTGCAGTTGGCGGGCGATGATGCGCGCGGCGATGTCTGTTGCCGCCTCCGGTTCGGGTTGAATGATGATTTCCATTAGGCTTGTCCGAGACGTTGGCTGAGTTTGATGCGCACGTCGCTGTGAAATTGTTCGAGCAGATCGCTGACATAGGCCACGATGTCGGTCGCTTCATCGGCCACGAGAGGAGTTAAATCCATGCCGAAAATGACTTGGTTGGAGGCGTCGGTGGCGTGCGAATTGAAAAAAGTGGCATTGGCAGCGCGGCGGCCAAGGATGGCAAGGTCGTAGCGTTTGCCGCCGGCGATCTGTGAGTCGAAAACGCCGTTCAGGGCGGCCGCCAGATTGTCGCGTCCGCTGACGTCCATGAGCACTTTGTGTTCGTCGGGCAGCCAGTCGAGATTGCGCCAGACTTCGCAGCCGATGACTTGTTGCGGGCGTTGGTCGCGCGGGAGTTCGCGCATCGCCTGCAGAGCGGCCACGGTCACGCCGATGTGGGTGTCGTGTTTGTCCGCTGGGTTATGGGTATAAACGACATCCGGCCGGGTGGCGGATAGAATTTGTTTGAGATCGTTTTTCAGTTCTTGGGCGGACGGGCTTTTGACGGCGCTGCTTGGGTAATCGAGTTGAATCATCGCACCATATCCGCCGATCACGGCAGCAGTGTTTTGTTCCTGTCGGCGGATGGCCATCATTTCGTCATCGGAAAACGCAGCATAAGGACCGCTGCGGGAACTGCCGGCACCATTGGTGCAGGTGACTCCGCCAAACCACCTGTCATCGCGGGCGAAACATTCGAGAATGCCGTGAAAGGCCATGAATTCGAGGTCGTCCTGATGCGCGCCGATTCCCAGGTGGGTGATGCGTTGGAGTGCTTCGGCCACCGGTTTGGCGTCGGGTATGAAAACATCCGAGGTGGGATTGTGCGGATTCATCAGATTATTTTTGAAGTTTCGGCAGGCTGGCTGCGGCGACGGCCTGGCCAACCCGGCGGGTTTTCTCATCGGGCACATGCATGGCGATGGCGGCGGCGACTTCGGGGAATTCTTTGGCGAGCACTTCGCGCGCTTTGGATAGAACGATGTCTCCGCCCTTGCCAGTGGTCACGCGTCCAAGGATCAACATGTGGGCGTAATCATAAAAGTCCGCATAGTGGGGAATCGTGTATCCCAAATAGACGCCGATGGTTTCATAGATTTTTGCCGCCCGTTCGTCGCCTTTGGCCATGAGATCTTGCACCTCCTTGAGTCGTTCGGGTAGGTCCATGTTTTTCGGCAACTTGATTTTTGCGGCCGGCAGGAGTTTGTTGACCGCTTGTTGCGAGAAATACAAAGCGCCTACGCCGCCATCGCCGGACCATTCATCGGCGGGGGCCTTGGGGTTATAATCGACTGGGGCAAACGCGAGTTCGTTGAGCCAACCGAGGATGCGGCCTTTTTGATCCATGAATCCAGCGGCCTCGCTGGAGCCCATGGCGACGCCTAACATGCCGGTTTTTCCGAGGGAAAGCGCGCCTGCGAGGGCCGTGACATCACCATCGTTCATCACCACCAGAGACACATTCCATTCCTTCTGAATGCGTTTGAAAACCGCTGAGGCTTGTGGAAATAATTTTTTCGGAATGGACCGCAGCAACGAGGCAACGCGGATTTCGTTATCCACGATGATGCCCGCCGAGCTGCCTCCAATGGCATCCACGCGGGGCATGCGTGCAGCGGCTCGGTGGAGGGCTGCGGAGAGATGATGATAGTGATACTCCGGGTTGGCTTGGTTTTTTGGATCCCACGGGGTTTCTTCGGTAAAGACCGCCTCGCCATTGATCACGGCGGAGACCTTGTAATCACTCGCGCCGAGATCGAAACCGATGCGGCAGCCCTTCAAATGCCCGCCAGCCGCGACTTGCATGTCCTTCGTAGCAGGAACTTTGTCCGCATCGGTTAGAATGACTTCGAATTTTTTGCCATAGGCGATGGCCATCATTTCACAATCGAACTTGCGGGCACCGCGTGGTGAGTATGTCTTGCGGATCATTTCGCCGATGGCTTTTGGCCCGCCGACGTGCAGTTTCCATCCGCCGCGCGACCAGAGCAGGAACTTGACGATGCGCTCGACGTAGAGCTGTGTTTCGGCATCGGCAGTGGGTCTGACCATCGTCTCGAACCGGGAAACCAAGCCACATTCGCGCTCGAGGCCGAGCACCAGAGGAACGGACTTGCCGGAGGCTTGGGCGCTTTGGAGATAATGGCGGTTGAAAAGCACCGCTGGCAGGAAGCCGGGATCGAGCGCTGCGGGAATAGCGGGCTTGAGTGAGAAATTGCTCATGGCGCAGTCATTTCAATATTTCGAAATACGAAATTGCGAGAAAAGCTGTGCGTCCGCTGTGAACCCGTCAATCCTGAATAAACTTCCGATTTCCCGATTTCGTCTTCGGGTTTGCTAGTTTCAATGATCGTGTTTTGGGACCCACATTTGCCGATTTGGGAGTTTTAGGTCACTTTTATGACAAGCATAAACAATTAGGGCCGATTGAGGCTTGCGGCAGGGCTGATTTTTTCCTCACTTATCAACGTTCACACCACCACATCCCATTATCCTATGAGCATCCAATGGAAGGGCGTCATGCCCGCCACCCTCACCCAATTCAACGCCGATCTCACCATCGACCACGGCCTGATGGCCGAGCACGGAAAATGGCTGATCGAAAGCGGTTGCAGCGCCATCATCACTCACGGCTCACTCGGCGAGGGTGCCACGCTCTCATTTGAGGAAAAAGTGGCCGTCCAGAAAACTTACGTCGAAGCCGTGCCCGGCACTCCCATCATTCCCGGCATCGCAGCGCTTTCCACCAAGGAAGCAGTCGATCTCGCCAAGGCCGCCAAGGACAACGGTTGCCGCGGACTGATGGTTTTGCCTCCTTACCTTTATTCATCCGATTGGCGCGAAATGAAGGCGCACATGAAGGCGGTCATTTCTGCGACCGATTTGCCATGTGTTATTTATAATAACCCGGTCGCCTACAAAACCGATTTCATTCCTTCTCAGTTGAAGGAACTCGCCGATGAGCTCCCCAATGCCGAAGCGGTCAAGGAATCCTCCACCGATGCGCGCCGCGTGGCGGCCATCCGCGAACTTTGCGGTGACCGTCTTGTCATCGGCGTGGGTGTGGATGATTGTGCGCTGGAAAGTTTCCCTATGGGCTCGAAATTCTGGATTACCGGTGTGGGCGATGCTTTTCCTAAACACAACGTGAAGCTCATGGAACTCGCCGAGGCCGGCAAGATCGAGGAAGCCATGAAAATCTATCTTTGGATGTTGCCGTTGCTCCGCATGGACACGGTGGTGAAGTTCGTGCAGTTGATCAAACTTCAGCAAACTCTCGCCAGCGGCGGGAAATTCGGCAACAACCGCGTCCGTCCACCACGGCTCGAACTCGTCGGCACCGAACTCGCCGAGGTTACCGCCATCATCGAAATGGCGATCGCCACCGCGCCTGCAGTCTAACCGTAGCTGGAGCATCCTGCGCCAGTCCGTCCAAGGAGCGTCTCGCTCCACTGGATAATAACCACCTACTCTAACAACTTTCTCCCATCATGCAACTCCAAGGCACATCCTTCATCGGTTTCTCCCGTTCCACCAGCACTCAATCTTGCGCCCAAGCGGCAAACCCGGCCACCGGTGAAATACTCGCGCCAGAATACTTCGGTGCCAGCCCCGAGGAAGTGGACAAGGCGCTCGCACTCGCGGCATCCGCTTTCCCCGTTTTTTCCAATCTATCCGGAAAACAACGTGCAGGATTTCTTCGCTCCATCGCCGCGAACATCGAGGCCTCGGTTGAGGACATCGCTGCTCGCGGTCCGCAGGAAACCGGTTTGCCAGAAGCCCGGATGCGTGGTGAGACCGGCCGCACCACCGGTCAACTCAGGATGTTTGCTGCTTTGTTAGAAGAAGGTTCCTGGGTCGATGCCCGCATCGAACACGCGCAACCCGATCGCGCGCCCGTCCCCAAACCCGACCTGCGCTCGATGCTTCGTCCGCTCGGTCCGGTGGCCGTATTTTGCGCCAGCAATTTCCCGCTCGCCTTTTCGGTGGCGGGTGGCGACACCGCCGCAGCGCTGGCCGCAGGTTGTCCGGTCATCGTGATTGCGCATGCCTCGCATCCGGGCGTCGCGGAAATCGTCGCCACAGCGGTGACCAAGGCCGCGCAGGAAAGCGGCATGCCCGAGGGCGTATTCTCGTTGCTCTATGGTGGCGGCCGCAGCGTCGGCCAAGCAGTGGTGAAACACCCGGTCATCCAAGCGGTCGGTTTCACTGGATCACGTGCGGCAGGGTTGGCGCTCATGGCCACTGCTGCTGCACGCCCGCAGCCAATACCAGTGTATGCGGAAATGAGTTCGGTTAATCCGCTGGTCATTCTTCCCGGCGCGCTCGCCCGTGGCGAATCGGCGTTGGCTGAGAGTTATTATGGTTCGCTCACGCTGGGAGTGGGCCAGTTCTGCACCAATCCGGGCCTTGTTTTCATGCCCGACGATCAAGGTGATGATTTCCTGAAGCGCCTCGCCGAATTGGTCGAAGCCGGCAACCCGGGTACTATGCTCAACGCCTCGATCTGCCAAGCCTACGCCACCGGCACGAGCGAGTTCGAAGGTGTGTCGGGAGTCCAAGTGCTTGCCCGTTGCAAGGCGGTTGCAGGTCACGGGCAATGCACACCGGCGGTATTCACGGTTTCGATTTCAGATTTCCTGAAACAACCTGCGCTGCACGGCGAAATGTTCGGTCCGGCGTCTTTGATCGTGCGTGGCAGCCTAGCAGACATTCAAGCCGCCATCGCCGGACTTGAAGGCCAACTCACCGCAAGCATCTTTGGCACCGTGGAAGAACTCGCGGCCAACACGGCACTCATCCAAGCTCTCCAACAACGCGCCGGACGCCTCATTTTCAATGGTTTTCCCACCGGCGTGGAAGTATGCTCCAGCATGGTTCACGGTGGTCCGTTTCCGGCCACTTCGGACGGACGTAGTACTTCCGTCGGCACCATGGCCATTTACCGTTTCTGTCGCGCCGTCGCCTGGCAAGCCTTCCCGCAAACCGCCTTGCCCGCCGAACTTCGCGACGACAATCCGCTCGGCATCCGCCGCTTGGAAAACGGTGTTTGAATCATCCGCATGGAGCAATGCCCGCTGGATTCCAGTTCGTTCTCGATGTTCTAATCGGATTTAATTTCGCGCCTTTGATTTGCGCGGCAGAAGCTACGCCTCCTTACACCGCTGCACTGGAAACCGGTGTGGTATTCCAAAGCAAAAATGCCAGTCTTCAGCGCCTGCACGATGCTGCTGTAGAAAAACTTCTCGCCAATATTATCCGGTTCACACCATCGATGGATATCCTCGTCGAGGGCGGCGGATACATGAACGCATGGATCGAAACCCAACCGCAAGGGCTCACCTATCAACGCGCAATCGATGCGTTCGAACGATACGGTCATTTTGCCGAAGTTTCACTGTTGGGTAATAAGCTGCTGCCGGTGCTGATCCGCAACGAATGCCAGTTTTCCCAGCAGCTCGATGCCATGACGGGCGATCCGTCCGGACCCAAACCGGATGGATACGGCCCGATGATGCTCGCCGCGCTGGAATATTTTTCCCGGCTGCACGGAATTCACATGGATGTTTCTAACAATAGAGTGTGGTGGTCTTCGGTCGATCCTAAAGCCGAGGACTTCAACTATCGCCAACGCTGGGGAACCCAGAACTTCGAACTGCGGCACAGCAATGGTAAATTTGAAGCCCTCGTCGGCGGTAAGCCGGTTTTTAAATGCGATTCCGGCGTTCGCGTGATCACTGATCTCGACGGCCGCTTGTTGGATCTGGTAGGAATTTCTCCGGACAAACAGGATGTGAAACTCATCGTCTCCGGGATAACACAATCAGCCACCGTTTCACCCAATGAAATCCACGAACTAACTTCCACCGGCATTCAAATCAAAAGTCGCGTCCCTTTCTCTCCACCAAATCCAATTTCCAAACCATGATCACCCGCTCCCTTGCCACCTGCGCCTGCCTCATCGCCACCCTTCATGCGTCCTCTGCGGAACCTGTCACCTACGCCGATGGAAAACTTGGCAATGGCATTGTAACCGTCGCGTTTGAAGCACAAGGCACCTTCACCATCCAAGACGCCAAGTCCGGTGAAACCCTTCTCAGCGACGCCCGTTTCGCTCTGCCTTGGGGACGCACCGGAAACGTGGAGTCGATCACCGTGGCCGATCTCACCGACGAACTCGGCACGGGCAAGCGCGTCACCCTTTCCGTCGTCGATGCCAATGAATTCCGCTACCACAGCGCCACCAAACAACTTTTCACTTACGCCCTCTATGAGAATCACCCCGCGCTCATTTGCGGCTTCGGTCTCAAAACTCCGAGCTTCCTGAGTCTGCATGTTAGAGAAAGCCGTCCGCTCGGTGGTGGCAAATTATTTGGCGGAAAGTTGATTGAAAATCCGCTGACTCTCAACGGCGGCGCGGGTGCCTCGCCCACCACCGTCGAGCCCGGCCTCACTCGTAGTGCCGCTAATGCCCTGATGCTCACCGGCACCGTCGAAGGCACCCGCCGCAGCGCCGTCTGGGGCGGCCTGCGTTATCGCGAATTCGGTGCCTACGCCACCCTACAAAACGGCTCGCCCTCCGTGTATTCGGACGATCCAATCGGCCGCCTCATCGATGAAGATCAATCGTGGTTCGCGCACGACACCCACTACGTTGATGTCCACACACACGAGCCCTTCGAAGCCCTCGAACGTTACGGTCTCGCCATGCGCGCCGCCAACCACGCCAGTCCTAACATCTATGATTTTCCCGTGCTCTGCGGCTGGAGCGTCGGCGCACTGAGCAAACTACCCAACGTCAACAACTCCGCCAGACTCATCGACGAACTCAACCACGCTCAAAAATCCGGTATCACAAAATACACTCCCGTTTCCCTCCGCGTCGAACCGGACAAATATCATTTTGATACCGAACAAGGTTGGTGGGACGACGAACGTTTCCGTCTTCACAAACATCTTATCGAGCCTTACGAGACCATGGCCAAGTGGTGCGCCGCCATGCGCGCAGGCAACGGCATTCCTTATATCTACATGCAGCTCGGCATGCCGTCCGACGACTTCGCCCGCAAGTTCCCACAGTGGATGCTCTTCAACGATTCGTCCGAAGTGGACAAGTTCACACCCGGCAAAAATCTCAAATACCGGCATCCGCACCATCAGCCTTACGTCACCTACGATTACACCGACAAAGAGTTCCAAGCTCACTTTCTTAAGGTTTGGAAAAAAATTGCTTCAGACGGCGTGCGCGGCGTGAAGGTCGATTATCCTGCCACCGCATGGCGTCCAGAAGGAGGATTTGATGATCGCTACTCGACCACCACCGCCGCCTACCGCATCCCATTCCAACTGCTGCGCGAGGCCTTCGGCAAAGACGGATTCATCGACGAACGCAACCTCGGCGAATCCACCCGCCCATGCCTCGAAGTCACCGCCGGTATCGTGGACACACAGAGGACGTGGGCGGATTCGAAAGATTACGAGCCCGCCATGATTTCGATCAGCGGCCTACGTTGGTATAAAAACCGGTCGGTTTTCAACTATTACCCGGACACCAAAGCCGTGCATGGCATTACGACGGGAATCCGCCAGTCCCTGCTCACCATGGTTTATCTAACCAGTGGCCGGCTCGATCTCGCTTCGTCGTTCTCGTTGTTCACTCCGGAAATCACGCGCGATGTTTCCCGCACATATCCACATTATTCCGAGGCCAAGTCCGCCCGTCCGCTCGATGCCTTCACCGGCGTCAAAGACCCGCAGGTCTATGATCTCGAACTCACGCCCGATTGGCACCAGATCACCTTTTACAACACCGGCAAGGAACGTGCCGCCATTTCCACCGCACTCAGCGGTGAATGCGTCGATAATGCTATCGGCCTTGATCCATCTGCCGAATTCCACGCTTACGATTTTTGGACTGATACCTATCTCGGCAAGCTCTCCGGTAAAACGCGCCTCGAACGTGAAATCGAACCGAACCATTGCGCGATGATCTCCATCCGAAAAGCACAGCCAAACCCACAAGTCGTCTCCACCGATCGACACGTCCTCCAGGGATGGGTTGATCTAACCGACGTCAATTGGAATGCTACTAGCAAAACCCTGAGCGGCACCGCCCGGGTCATCGGTGGCGATCCCTTCAAGATTTCTGTCGTCCACAGCGGAGCCAAACCGCTAAAAGCCCAAGCCACCGGCGGCGATGCCAAACTCGATGCACACTCTGCCCAAGGCCTTGGTGCGCTGGTCCTGACTGCCAAGGAAACCGCCGACGTCAAGTGGGCGATTCAATACGAATGAGTGATTCCTGTTTTTTATGAAACCTAGCATGGCATTCGTCAGGATCTTCGTCGGCATTCTGCTTCTCGTCCAAGCAGCAGGTGCCGCGGAATCCGGCTGGGATGAACGCTTGGCGAAAAAGTTTTCTGCGAGGCTCCGGGAGATCGATAAGGAACTCGCGGAGTTGCCAACCCAATTGGATGGCTTGCCGGGCATTCCGATCGATGATCAGGGCGGCACAGGCGGCTTTGCTGCCGTGCATTCGAAAGGGGTAGTTGAGGGAGATTCTTTACATGCGGTTGAAGTTCGCTGGGCGAAACCCGCATTGGTTGATTTGGTTGCGCTGGTCCCAACCCGGCGCTACAACGCCAAAGGTCTGGATCCTCAGTATGGCATGCCGGATGGCTTTACCGTTGAGTTGATCGATGCAACTGGAAAAGTGGTTAGACACGTGGCGCGGGAAAGTCAGACACGCGCAAATCCTGTCAGGAAAGGGCATCCATTTGTTTATCAGGTGACGCCGCCGGTTGAAGCGGCGGGCTTTAGAGTCTCTGCAGATCTGTTGTATCCGGATGCCGAAGAAGGAGGGAGTTTCGTGCATGCATGGGCTGAGTTTTTGGTGTTTGAAGGGGATCGGAATGTTGCCTTTGGGGGAGAAGTCCGCAGTCTTGGTGGATCATCTCCGCCCGCGCCATGGCGCTGGAAACCGGGGTTTCTAGTCGATGGCCAGACGCCTTTGGGATTACCGGAAAATCCGGCGAAGGATCATCTTAATATCGGCTGGCTTTCGAATGGTAAGGAAAAGGCCAATGAGTCGGCCTCGTTGTTTGTGGACTTGGAAAAATCTCTAACCATAGATGCCGTCCGCTTGCTGCCCGCCCGAAGGCCGACCTCGGACTTGCCGAGCGGGTTCGGTTTTCCACGGAAGCTCGTGATTTCGGTTTCCGAAACCAACGATCCTACGGATCGAAACAAATGGCAGGTCGTGGCGAATTACGATTTGCCGAATCCTGGGCACAATCCGGTGATCATTGCTTTCGAGTCTGTTGGGGGGAGATATGTTAGAATTGAAGCCGCCGAGCTGTGGAAAGCTTATGAGGATTACCCGGCGTTTTTCGCCTTGAGCGAAGTGGAGGTTCTCGCAAACGCAGTAAATGTCGCATTGAAAAAGCCAGTGCGCTCAACCGATGGTATGCTCAACCTGATCACGCCGGGCGGGCGATACTGGAGCGGGGCGGCGCTGAGTGATGGATTCGGGCCGGATGGGCTCGTGGTTTCCAGCCGCGAATGGATGCTTCAACTCGATCGTCGGCTTCAGATCGAAACTCACCGCCATGACTTGTGGGTCGAGACCAGTCGCTTGATCAGTCGTTGGCGGAATGCTGCGCTAACGGTTTTTGGATTGTTAGGTCTGGGTGGCGCATTCATGCTCATTGTCTTGCCGATTCGTTTTCGCATCCATGCGAACCGCGAACTGGTGAACGTGCGGGAGCGCATCGCCGGGGACTTGCACGACGAGGTAGGCAGCAACCTCGGCAGCATCCAGATGTTCGCGGACCTCGCGGAAAGCCGGACCGGGCACTCGGAGGAGCTCAAACGCATTCAACGCATCGCCGCAGAAACAGTTAGTGCCGTGCGCGACATCGTGTGGTTGCTCCGGCCGCAAGGCGACCACCGGATAGCCACGGTCGAACACCTGCGGGAAACCAGTTCGATCATGCTGGAGAGTTTTCAATGTAAATTCACCGCCAACGAGGAGGCGTGGAATATCGAGCTTTCTGAAGAGGCGAACCGTGACTTATTCCTGTATTTCCGTGAAGCACTGCACAACATCGCGCGTCACGCGAATGCCAACACCGTGGATATTCGCGCTGAAAAAAACGACGGCCAACTTCAACTTGTCATCGCGGACGACGGCTCCGGCATCGATCCGGAACGTATGGACCGTCCAGCAACGCTGCGTTCACTCCGCCAGCGAGCGCTTGCTCTCGGCGCGGACTTTCGGGTGGCTAGCCAACCAGGCGAGGGGACACGGCTCACCCTCACCGTGCTGCTGGACCGGAAACATCTCAGCAAAAAACGCCGCTTCATTTTCCGAACGAAACATCCGTAAAGCTTCACTTCCCGAAGGCCCTCTTCTGCTTTAAAATTTCTGCGCATGCCACTTCCACCACCCACCAAGGAAAAACCGATTCGTTTGATTCTGATCGAGGATCATGCGGACTTCCGCGAGTCGGTATCGATGGTTCTTGTGGAACGGGGTGGTTACCAATGCGTGGGCGGATTTTCCACCATGGAGGATGCGCTGGAAGCTTTGCGCGGCGGACTCACCGCAGATCTCGTGCTGTCCGATCTCGGTCTGCCGGGCATGAGTGGCATCGAGGGTATCCGGAAAATCCGCGAAATCCTTCCCGACGCCCGGGTGCTCGTGCTCACCGCCTTCACCGATAAAGCCAAGGTTTTCGCCGCCTTGGAAGCGGGGGCACACGGTTATTTGGTGAAAGCCGGCAGCGCGGTTCGTTTGTTAGAAACGCTCGAAGAAGTGCTTTCCGGCGGCACGCCTCTGGATCCCAAGATCGCTGGCATGATTCTCCAGACCTTCCGAAAACTCAGCCCCATTCCCGAGGCAGAGGCACTTTCTAACCGCGAGTGCGAGGTGTTGCAACTTGCAGCAAAAGGCCTGACCCGCCAGGAAATCGCCGATGAATTGAAACTCAGCCAGCATTCAGTGACCGAATACATCAAGCGCAGCTTCGACAAACTCCACGTCCGCAACCTCCCCGCAGCTGTCAGCGAAGCCATCCGCCGCGGGTTCCTGGATCTTTCGTAAGCCTTGGGGGCGACGCATGAAACGGTGAGGCGAAACTCTCCCACGGGGCCAAGAATCAATGAACTGGAGAAAATGTTGCAGTGCGAGGATTGATCCCCAAGTCCGGTTTTTCCATGCGGTTCTCACCATCTTGATGAGCGCGTGGCTATCTGGACAGGCACTGGGCGCGGATGACTGGCGTTTGGAGTTACTGAAACAACGCGGTTTTTCCGGCAAGACCGAGGAATTGGAAACTTTTCTCGGAAAACACGCTGTCGCCGCCGCAGGACTTGATACCTCATTGTTAGAACTTGCTTCGGATGACTTCACCACCCGGGAGCGTGCTCAGGCATCGATTCTGATGGCGGGTGATGCTGCTGCATCTTGGATCGAAGGCCTAGCCAAGCAAGAGAACCCGGAAATTCAGTTTCGCCTCGCGGAAATCTCCGAACAACTTCGCAACCGCGGTGCGGGATCACAGACTGAATTGTTAGAATTTGCGGCCAAAAGCCTGCTGGCGGAAAGGAAAACCGGAGAAAAACCTGTCGGCCCGACACTCGTTTTCGCTGAATGGTTTGGGAGAGAAGCGGAGCCGCTCGGAAAGCAATATGGTGAGTTCCAACTCCAGTCCGATGCGGGCTTGACGGCCAAGGTGAAGGGCGGGAGTTTGAAATTTTTCGGCGATCACGATGGGGAAGGGGACCAAGCGGTGATTTTGCAAGCCAGCGTTCTTGGGTTGAAGACGTTTCCTAAAAAGTTTCGGATCTCATGCTTGATGGGCGGCGACAGTCGTAAAGGTGCGGGAGGCTGGCACGCGGGAGTGTCGGTTGGCCAAGTTCGGAGCCTTTATCACCCGGGCATGAACGGAGGCGCTTTCCGCCTTGAAACGACCGGTGAAAAGTTGGCGCTGTGTGAGAACAAACCGATGGGATTTGATCCGGACACTTCAAAAATGCAACGGATTGAAATTGCGGTATCAGTTGGAAATACGGGCGATGTGGTGCTCGATGTTAGAGTGGCAAGTCTTGACGGAAAACAAGTGTTCCGAAGGAAACAAACAGTCGAAGCGGATGTCATCGGGGCAGTGGACCGTGTTGGTCTCTGGAGAAGCGGCCGCAAAGGGGCAAACGCGCTTTTTGACGAATTCGTGTTGGATATGCGGCAATAGGACGCGTGATGGGATGTAATCACGATCAGAGTGGACGCGTAACGTGACCTGCTTTTAGAGTCGCGCGTGCTTTCGTGGTTCGCCAATGACCGGTTTCCCTTATATCTCGCGCCGATGGCGGGAGTGACAGACGTGATTTTCCGTGAAATCTGCAAGGAACTGGGGGCGGATGTGATGGTGACCGAGTTTGTTTCCGCCGAGGGCATCATGCAGGCGGACGAGCGGACGCGAAAATACACCGAATTCACCGAGAGTCAGCGCCCCGTCGGGGTGCAGTTGTTTGGCGGCGATGGCGTGCGAATGGGCGAGGCCGCCAAAAAAATCATCGATTGGAAACGCCCGGATTTCATCGATATCAATTTTGGTTGTCCGGTGAACAAGGTGGTCGCGAAAAATGGTGGCTCCTCGTTGTTGAAGGATTGTCCGCTTCTAACTGCTGTGGCCGGAGGAGTGGCGCGGGCGGTCGGTGATCTGGTGCCGGTGACTGCCAAGATCCGCATCGGCTGGGATGAAACAACGGTGAACGCGGTGGAAGTCGCGAAAATCCTCGAAGACTGCGGCATGAGTGCCATTGCTGTGCATGGGCGGACACGCTCGCAAGGCTACGGCGGCGAAGCGGATTGGGAGGTGATCGATGCCGTGGCACGCGCGGTTTCCATTCCGGTGATCGGCAATGGCGACATCATTTGCGGGGCAGATGTCATGCGCCGGAAGCGTGAAACTGCTGTGTCCGGCGTGATGATTGGTCGGGCCGCGATGCAAAATCCGTGGGTTTTCCGCGAGGCAAAACATTTTCTTGAAACCGGCAAGGAATCCGCGGGCATCGACTTGGAGGAGCGCTGGGATCTCGTCATTCGGCATTGTCGCTTGGCCGCCGGAAGCAATCGTTATGGTACCGAAAAACAAACTCTCACAGCCATGCGTTCGCGTTTGATGGCCTATTGCAAGGGCTTTCCCGGTGCCAAGGAGCTGCGGCAGCGGCTTTGTCACGTTTCCTCGGTGGCTGAGGTGGAAGATTTGGCGGCATTCTCGATCAGTCGGGCGGAACTGACAGAGCATTGAGTGGCGGAAGATCCGCTGAAACGTGGAGGGCTTGTTACGATTTGGTTTTTTCTTGTAGAAACGCCTCGCTGGATTCGTAGGATTGAGCGGAATTCATTCAAACTTATGAAGCATTTACGCACATTGATTTTTACAGCCGCTACCTGCGGAACCGCCATGGCCGCCGGAGGGTGGACCGATCTTTTCAACGGCAAGGACATCGACGGTTGGGTGAAGCGCGGCGGTAAGGCCACGTATGCGGTCGAGGGCGATAGCATCGTCGGGACCTCGACGCTTAAAACCGACAACACCTTCCTTTGCACGCCACGGGATTATGCGGATTTCATTTTGGAATACGAATTCAAGGTGGATCCCAAGCTGAACTCCGGGGTGCAGATCCGCAGTCAGAGTTTTGCTGAGGCGAAGGAAATCGACATCGAGGGCAAGAAATTCAAAATCCCGGCAAACCGGGTGCATGGCTATCAAATCGAGATCGATCCCGAGCCCGGCAAAAACCGTTGGTGGAGTGCTGGCATCTACGAAGAGTCGGTTAGAGGTTGGCTCTATCCGGGTGCGGCCGGGGGCGATGCCAAGGCCTTCACGAATCAAGGTCGGGAGATTTTCAAACAAGGCGATTGGAATAAAGTCCGGGTTGAGGCTGTCGGTGATTCGATCAAAACGACCCTGAATGGCACTCCTTGCGCAGACATCAAGGACAGCCGGACTGCTGCAGGTTTCATTGGCCTCCAGGTCCATGGCATCGGAAATGATGAATCCAAAGACGGCACCCAAGTCCGGTGGAGGAATCTGCGGATTCAGGAAATCGCGGCCAGCGCGACTCAAGCATTGAGCGCACCTAACACCATCAGCGCGACGGAGAAAGCGGCGGGTTGGCGTTTGTTGTGGGATGGCAAAACCACCGAAGGCTGGCGCAGTGCGCGTTCGCAGGAATTTCCGAAGGGCGGCTGGGAAGTGAAGGATGGCATGCTGGTCATCAATGAAGCCGGCGGCGGCGAATCGGCAGCGGCTGGCGACATTATCACGCGCGAAAAATTCTCTGATTTCGAGCTTCTGGTGGATTTCAAAATCACTCCCGGCGCGAACAGCGGCATTAAGATGTTCGTCGATACGGAAATTAATAAAGGCGCTGGTTCATCCATCGGACCCGAGTTTCAAATCCTCGACGATGCCAAACACCCGGATGCCAAGCTCGGACGCGATGGCAATCGCACGATCGGCTCGCTCTATGACATGATCACCGCACCGCAGGACAAAAAAGTGAACCCCGTCGGTGAGTGGAATCAGGCACGTATTCTTTCCAAAGGCAAACACGTTACGTTCTATCTCAACGGCCAAAAAACCGTCGAGTTTGAGCGCGGTTCACAAGCCTGGCGCGATGAGGTGGCGCGGAGCAAATACAAGAAATGGCCTGCTTTCGGCGAGTTAGCTGAAGGTCACATTCTCCTCCAAGATCACGGCAACCTCGTGTTCTTCAGAAATATCAAGATCCGCACCAACCTGGAGTGAGCTGAATTTAGGGAGGCAACTTCAGAATCCGGGTTGATTCTTAGAGTTGGTATTACTGCGTGATCTTCAAATCCCTCGACTTGCCGTCGCTTCCTTTTTCGACGATCAATTCAAACACGGGTTCCGGCAAGTAGCGGCGCACTGTATCCTCCCAGCCTTTGGGGCCGATTAGGCTTTTGATCATGTTGGAGGAAACTTCGGCGATGTCGCGTGGGGGCATTAGAAACACGGTGGTGATCTCTGGGGCCATGTCCGCATTGATGTGGCGCATCACTCGCTCGTATTCGTAATCATGCGGCGAGCGAATCCCACGCAGTACGTATTTCGCGCCTTTTTTCCGTGCATAATCCACCAGATAGCGATTGTCGAAATGGGCAATGACGAGGTTTTCACTGGGAACCGTGGATTTACGCAACAAGTCGAGGCGCTCTTCGACGGTGAATGAGTAGCGCTTCGAGGGGTTATCGCCGATCGCTACGATTAATTGATCAAACATCGCCAGCCCTTGTTCGATCATCCAGATGTGACCTTTGGTGGGAGGATCGAAGGAGCCAGCATAAACCGCAGTGCGCATGCACAGAGCATAGACCGGAAAAATCCCGACTGAAAACCGCAAATTCCGCTCGGCCCCAGGAAACCCCGCGAAACTCGCCGCCGATTTTTCCAAGCGGTTTTTGACACCGCCTCGGCAGACTGGTAAACGATCCCTGCAAAGCGCCCGTAGCTCAGATGGATAGAGCATCCGCCTTCTAAGCGGACGGTCACTGGTTCGAATCCAGTCGGGCGCGCTTCGCGCCTTTAATAATCACCCGGAGGGTGCTAATTGGGAAAGCCGGTGTAGGCAATCCAGTCGGGCGCGCTTCGCGCCTTTTCTTCGGCAAGGGAGCGTGGGCGTCTCGCCCGCATCTTAATCCTAAAGTCCGCAATTGAAACCACAATCGTGGCGAAGCGGAGATGGACGAACACAATTCAATAAGAAAAATGAGTCAAATTTTACGGATTATGAATGAGTTATGAAGATTCCAATTTTCGCTTATTGGATCAGAAGGAGCAGGTTTTTAATTTTCCAATTTTTTCCGTGAAATCCGTTTAAATCCGTTAATTCGTGATTTAAAATGGTCCGAGTCTCCAGTTGAACTGCGGATTAAAGGGTGAGAAAAGCCTCATGGGTTTCATTTTCATAACTCTGTGGATGTGAGCGCTTCGCCGACCGGTTTAGTTTCTTATTTCGTAAGTAGTTCAACCATCGCCTGGCCCATTCCTTCTCCTACGTTCATGTAGGTTTCTGCATCGCCACCGTAGTGACTGTTGCCACTGCCCTTGGAGACAGGCTTCGAGAAGAAAACGGCAGCCTTATCTTTGAATTCAGGGTTTTCAGCGAAGGCAAACATCTTTTGAGCGAGAGGTGCGTTTTTGTCGTGTTCACCCATTGTGGCGCAAACAAACTTGGCATTGGGGGCGTTGAAATCCTTCTTCAGGTCGTTGAAGAGAAATGCCAGGTTCTTGTCGTAGGTCTCCACGTTCCCCTTGGCTGGATCGGCTTCCCCCTGCCACCAGAAAAATCCCGCAACTTGGAATTTCGTGGCGCCAGGATAATAGGTAGCCAAATCTTTAAGTGCGGTTTGAGCAGCACCTACGTCTTGGTCATACTGGAGGCCTGCATACCAGCCACCATTTTTTGCTTTGGCTTCTTCACTGACTTTCCGATTCGAGCTTTCCGAGTCCCCTTGGTATGATTGACCGTTTTTTCCGGTGCCTACCGCGCTTGGTGGCAACAAGTCCCAGCCCAAAGCACGATTGCCAACGCACGATTTCAGCATCAGGACAGGGGCATCAATGGCGTGACCCAAATAATTTCCGATGCCGATTTCCGGGCCAAATTTTCCACTACCATTTCCATTTTCAGCGGTTAACCAATCATTGTATCTCAGTGCGGCCATACAGAAAAAGGTATTGCGAACATCCTTCCGCACGTTCCAGTTCCCTCCATCATCGAGTATGTATGGATATTTTTCAGCAGCAACGCCCTTAAGTTGACCTGCATTCCCGAAGCCCAGCATGTTGGATTGCCCCATCATGATGAAAACCTGCACCGGCTTGCTCATATCGGCTTCTTTTCCATCGGGATCCGGCAGCACACCGGGAACCGCTTTGACATCAAGGCTCGCCGCCGCCTTGTCCGCCGATGAAGTATTGGCAGCAGGTGCTTCCATCTTGCCTTGTTCGCCGAGGAAAGTGATGTCGGCCTCGGAGAGGACTTTCTGAGCGAACTTCATCATCTTGCCGTTGGCCAAATTCACGCCCACCATGCCGGTGGCTGGATCATAGGATGCCAGTTCGCCTTCGAATGTCTTGGTTCCATCGGCACTGGTCCATGTGCGAGCGTGGACGTGTGATGCGGTGAGCGAGAAGATCGCCAAGGCTTGAATCAAGATTTTCATGGGGTGGATTGGATTTTTCATCAGGGCAGGGCTGTGGTGGCGGGAACAGGACGCACACCGTGCGTGCGCATTGTCCGAACTGGCCCACACGCACGCCCGGTCGGCATTCATATTAACGATCCCAATCCATCATCATCTTTCAGCATTAGGGACAAAATTTTTTCCGTGAACCCATCCTGATTTCACCAAGTGGATCCGGGATGTTTTTTGCCGACTTAAACCAAGCACCGATGGAAGCCCGGAGCATCACCCCCAGTCGCCGGACCTACTGTGCCACGCCCGGTATTTCCCCATCCAAGCCACCACTCCGGATTGCCTCACGCAAATAAGCCGCCAATTGCTCGACGGCAGACTGACCATGGAACGATTTCATAGAAGGAGAGATTGATACCCATTGAGTAACAGGAGCAAGAAGAAAAGAATTTGTCATTCCTCCACCTAGCGCATTAGGAATACGTACATAATTCAACTACCTTTGAAACCCACCCTTCGCCTCCGCTGCTTCCTCGCCCTAACAGGAAGCTTCCTGCTCGCGATTTGCTCCGCTAACGCCCAGACCGTCTTAGCCGATTCCTACCTCACCAGTCTGGATGTGGCCACGCACACGACGCTTTCTGTCACCCCGAACTTTCCATCCTTCCTCAGTGGTCCGCTCACCGGGTCTTCGAACCTGACGATCACGGGCTATTACTCGTCTGCCAGCGTCTCGGCGGTTACCAACCCGCTGACGCTACTCAACAACCCGGGCAACGCCTTCAGCGGAAAGATCAGCATCGATGGCAGCTCGGGCGTCAATGCAGCCTCATTGGAAACCATAAGCATTGACTTTTCGGCCAGCGTTCCCTTGCAAGCTGGCGGTTCCGCCGAACCGCAATTCTTCCGAGTCGCCGTGCCATCTAAATACACCACTCGAAATTGTTCTGCTGCAAACTCATAGCGACTTGAAAAATACCCTGTCCAAGAGGCAATTTGAAAAGTTAAACTTTCCAAATAAATCCCGCATGTTCCACAAAAAACTCGATTTCATTTGGGCTCTCTCGATTGCATGGCTCTTCACGCTCACGGCTCATGCCGCCCCTCCCGACCTCACCGGTCCGGGCGTGATTGCCGGCATTGACCGCACCAACACCTACAACCTCGGTGCCACCGGCCTGCGCGGCTGGATCTGGGTGGATCGCAACAACAAGGGCGACACCGGACAAATCACCGACCAAAGCCGCCAGATCCTCGTCACCCACTGCGTGGCTCCTGCCAGTAGCGTGCTCGCGGTGGATGATGTCATCCTCGGTGCCATCGCCGCCAGCACCGGTACGGTGCCCAATTTCCCCAGCGATTGCCGGAAAGCATTCGGCACCACCATCGGCGATGCCGAAAAAACCGTTGCCGGCACCTTGCGCGTGAAAATCTGGCGCGCAGGCCTCACCTCCGAAGTAAACATCACACTCCCCATCCTCGGCAACTACAACGCCACCGCTCCCTTCAATAATTGTCCGAAGTCGACGGCAATCCTCAACGGCGTGCGCAACAAGATGGTCGCCGATCTTCTCGCCAACTCGAATTACCTGAATGGCGGCTTCAGCGGGTCAGCCAATGCCCTCGCGCTGCTGTCCGGCGTGAAACCGGGCGACCCGAATTACAACGAGGTTCAAACACGCCTGCAAACCTTCGCCCGCTCCCTCTCCAGTGCTGGTCCGGAAAATGAAGGCCTTACGAGCTGGGGCAATTCCTATGCCCTCATCTATCTATCCGAATACTACCTGATCACCACGGACTCGCAGGTCGTCACCGGCATTCAGAACTTCACGCTGAAGCTCGCCCAATCCCAGAGCATCTACGGCACCTACGGTCACGGTGCCGCAGCGATTCGACCCGATAGCAGCGGCCGACTGTATTCCACAGGCTATGGCCCGGTCAATGCCGTGGGCGGCACGGCGGCGATTGCCTTGGTCCTTGGCAAAAAAGCCTTGGTCGCGGCCGGTCAGTTGGTCGATCCCCAAATCGATGCCGCCATCCAGCGCAGCTCGGGTTTCTTTGCTTTTTACGTCAATAAGGGTGCTATCCCCTACGGCGAACATGAGCCCGTCATCACGAGCCACGCGTCCAACAGCAAGGATGCGACGCCCGCGGTTTTCTTCGCATTGCAGTCCGGAAAGGCGGTGGAAGCCGAGTACTTCGCCCGCATCTCGGTTTCGGGATGGATTGGTCGCGAATACGGACATACCGGCCAGGGATTGGGTTACTACTGGGCGACATTGGGAGCGCTGATGGGCGGACCGGAAGCCGCCAGCGAACACCTCAAACAAGTCCGTTGGCATCTCGACCTGTCGCGCCGCACGGACGGCTCCTTCGCTTACGACGGCCAGGAGCAATACGGCCCGGGCACCACCAAGGACAATACGTATCTGGGCGAAGCCGAATACGGCGGCATGACCGCCAATGCGATCTATCTGCTGACCTACAGCCTGCCGCTTCAGCGCCTCTATATCACCGGTAAAAACGCCATCCCGGCCTACACCCTCAACAGCACGAAAGTCGCCAGTGCCATTGCCGCCGGATCCTTCCGTCTCGACCGGGGAGCCAAGAGCATCTCCGAACTCTTCACAGCCATCGGCGATTACGATCCAATCGTGCGCAATTACGCGTCCATCGAACTGGCCTCACGCACCTTGTCCGGCACCGATCTCACCAACCTCCGCAACCTGCTCTCCAGCGCGGATCCCAATTTGCGCCAAAGCGCCTGCCAAACTCTTGGAATCCGCCAAGACAGCACTTCATTATCCACCATCGTGGCCCTCCTCAACGATCCCGATCTCTGGGTCCGTGCAAAAGCAGCGATTGCGACCCGCGCCTACTCTCCGGCTGTCTCAAGCACCCATCGGGATTCGATCATGAGTTCCTTCATCGCCAATGCCACCGATCCGGAAGTCATCAATTGGAGCGACCCGATCCAAATATGCAACGGCAAGCTCGGCAACGCGATTTTTGGCCAAGGCGTCAACGACAGCGCTCCCACAAATGACATTGCTTCCTATACGATCAATGCCCCCAAACAAACCCTGCTTTATCCCGCTCTTCGTGCCGGATTAAAGCAACCGGATTCCTATGCTCGCTTGAGTGCCACTCTGTTCTGCAGGCAGAACCTGCCGCTGGTGGATGCCCAGGCGGTCTATCCGGAAGTCGCCAATGCCGCCGAATTCGATACACCCGCCGACCGCATGTGGAGCGGTGCTTGTCGTGCGGACGCCATCACCATGCTGGCCGCTCTTAAAATTACAGATGCCATTCCGCTGACGCTCGCCATGCTGAATAGCGCGCCCGGTTTCGAATGGGGAGAAAAAGAGCCGAGAATCGGGGCCCTCAACGCCCTCGCATCCTACGGCGACGCCGCACGCTACACACTGCCCACACTCAAGGCATACCTGAACCAGTGGAGCCCGACCGCTGAGGAGTATCCGGTATTGGTCAACACGATCAACACCATCGAAAACGCCATCACCGCCCCAGCCCAGGCACCCGGACTTTGCGTGGCAAACTCCGATGTCGTCACCACCACGGGAACCACCGCCATCACTCTGACCGGTGCATCCCCCCGCGGATCCTTCACCTATCTCAATGTCACCCAACCCGCCCACGGCACCATCACCGGCACCGCGCCGAACCTCACCTACACGCCCACCGGCGGCTACACCGGCCTCGACCAATTCACCTTCCAAACCAACGATACTCTGACGACTTCGACTGTTGCCACCGTCGGCATCATCGTCGGGCCCTCCGGCAATGGTCTCAAGGGCGAGTATTTCAACAACACCAACTTCACCAGTCTGGCGCACACCCGCGTCGACCCCCAGATCAACTTCGACTGGGGCACGGGCTCGCCTCACGCGTCCGTCGGTGCCGACACCTTCAGCGTGCGCTGGAGTGGTGTCCTGCTCGTTCCCCAATCCGGAAACTACACCTTCTCCGCCCTCACCAGTGACGGCGTGCGCCTCTATATCAACGGCAACCTGGTAATCGACCGGTTTGTGGATCAATCTACCCGTTGGACGGATTCCAGTCCGGTCTATCTAACCGCAGGACAATACGCGGAGATCTACGTCGAATACTACGAAAACACCGGAGATGCCGTCGCCAAGCTGAAATGGACCGGCCCTGCATTTGCCGGAGCGAACGGCAACTTCATTCCCGAAGTCTATCTTTTCGACGGAAGCGGGATCAGCAACCGCCCTGCCTATGCATTCCCGCAAAGCCTGACGACCAACCTGAACACGCCCATGCCCATCCTGCTCAACGGCAGCGGTGGCACACTGAGCTACACGATTCTGAGCCAACCCACAAACGGCACGCTCAGTGGAACCTCCCCCAATCTCACCTACACGCCCAACACGAATTTCAGTGGCACCGACAGCTTCACCTTCCTTGTCAACAACGGCACCACCAACTCGCTCCCCGCCACGGTCTCCATCAACGTGCAAGCCGGGCCGCTGACTTCCTTCACATGGTCGACCCCGGTTTCGGGAAATTGGAATGAAACCACCAAATGGACCTCCAACATCCCCGCCGCAGCCGGCCTGCCCACCTACGCGCTGAATTTCACTTCAGCCGGCACCTACACCGCCACCCACAACCTCAACAACGGCTTCCAACTCAATCAACTCAACGCCGCCGCCAATGTCACCCTAGACGGCACTCAAAGCGTTTCTTTTGTCGCCAATGGAGGCTCATTGCCACAGCTCAACCAGATGGGCGCGGATGTGGTAAGGGTCAGTCATCCCATTTCACTGGCAGCCATGACCACCATCGGCGGCACCGGAGGCGGCAGGGTCATCCTGAATGGGGTGATTTCCGGAGCCGGGGGGATTGTCAAAAACAGCCCGGGCATCCTGCAGATCGGGCAACGGACCAATTCCTACAGCGGCGGCACGGTCCTGAACGCAGGCACGGTTGAAATGCCTGCCGGTGAGGGCGAGCTCACTCCTGCCTTGGGAAGCGGCACCATCACGCTCAACCAGGGTGCCGTCCTTTCCGTGAACCGCAACTTCCTGTCCAACCACATGGTTTTGAACGGCGGCACAATCACCGGAGGAAACAGCTTTCCGACCATCCTCAACGGCTCGATCACGCTCAACGGAATCCTCAACTTTGATTTCGCAGGAGGTGGATTCGAAATCTCCGGCAACATCAGCGGCCCGGGCGGATTCACCTACACAGGACCATTCAATCCATGGTCGGAACTTCCTTGCGGCGGCACCAATACCTATACTGGACCCACCACGGTACTCTCCGGCACCTTGTCATTCCCTTCTGTCAACTCGGTTCCGCCTGGCCCGATGATTCTGAGTGGCGACAGCAAGCTGAAACTTAACTTCACCGGCACCCGTGTGATCGAGTCATTTACTTTGAACGGAGTGCTCATGGCTCCCGGCATCTATGGGTCCACGACTTCGCCGGCCAGCCACCAGGACGACACCTATTTCGCCGGCAACGGCACCCTCACCATACTTCCAACCACCGCCACCTCGCTTAACCTGACAACAGGCAGCTCGCCCGCCGACCCCGGCACCTCACTGACCTTCACCGCCACTGTCACCGGTTCTTCGCCCATGGGCGATGTCGAGTTCTTCTCAGGCACCACACTGCTCGGCACGAGCGTCATGGACGGATCATCCCAAGCCACCTTCACCACCAATCAACTTGCCATCGGACCTAACAGCGTCACCGCCCGCTATGTTGGCAATGCCTCCAACAGCCCCAGCACCTCGTTGCCGACGCTTGTTGAAATCAATAATACAACAACCGCCGCCCCCACCAATCTGACCGCCATGCCCGCAGGCACGCAGATCAACCTCGCCTGGACCGCCTCTCCAGGAGCCTCCGGCTATTACGTAAAACGCTCGAGCACGAATGGCGGGCCCTATGCTGTCACCGCATTTGTCTCAGGCGGCGCCTATGAGGATCCGAGCATTTTGCCCAATGTGACCTATTACTACGTCATATCGGCAATCAATTCGGCCGGGGAAAGTTCGAACTCAAATCACGCAGAGGCATGGATTGCGCAATACACCGTGACCTTTGATGCGAATGGCGGCAGCCAGCCCGCGCCGCTGAGCAAACAAGTGCTTTTGGGTGCGACTTACGATGTGCTGCCAACCACCAGCCGTGCTGGCCACACCTTCACCGGTTGGTTCACCGCCGCCTCGGACGGGACGCAAGTGACCAGCGATACCGCCGTTACCACCACTGCCGACCACACCCTCTACGCTCAATGGATCGCCAGCACCTACGCCGTCACCTATGACGGCAACGGCAACACCGGCGGTGTCGCACCCACGAACGATACCAAGACCTATGATGTCGCCCTGACCCTCGCTACGGCGGAAACAATGGTTCGCACCGGCTACAGTTTCGCCGGCTGGAACAGCGCCGCCGACGGCTCCGGCACAACCTATGCCGCTGGCACCAGTTACACTGACAATGCCGTCATTGCCCTCTACGCCCAGTGGACGGCCAACATTTATACCGTTACCTTTGATGCCAATGGCGGTACCTCAGCCGATCCCGCCAACAAGCAAGTCGTCTTTGACGCGACCTACGGCACCCTGGCCACCACCAGTCGCGCCGGTTATGTTTTCACGGGCTGGTTCACCCAGGCGAGTGACGGAACCAAAGTGGAAACCTCCACAACGGTGACAACGGCCGACAACCACACGCTCTTCGCGCGGTGGGCAAACTCCTTCACCTGGGATGCCAACGATACGAATTCCGGCCAGACCAACGGTGGGGGTGCATGGCTCGGTGACAATCTTTGGTGGAATGGTGTGGGAAACCAGAACTGGGTTTCCGGCATCAACGCCATCATCGGAGGTGTGGCAAGCAACGGCGGTAACCTCACCCTCGCCAGCCCGACGACGGTGAACAGCATCACCTTCAACCAGTTCACCAGCACCTACACGGTCGGCACGGCGGGACAAGCGATCACGATTAATAATGGAATTACCAAGAACGCTTCGTCGGGAAGCGCGACGATCATCAGCCCGATCACCTTGGGAGCCGCTCAGGCGTGGACGAACAACAACATCGAAACCGATGTCAAGGCAGCAAACGGCACGCTTAATATCACCGGCGGCGTGGACAATGCTGGATCTACCCTCACGTTTTACGGCACAGGCACTACCAGTTTGTCCAATACTTCGAATTTCATTACCGGCAGCGGTGGCCTTACCAAGAATGGCGCTGGTGTTCTTATTCTTGGCGCTGGCGGCACGGTTCCGGCTCATAACTACAGCGGCACGATCACCATCAACGGCGGGGGCGTGAGGATCAACGGTGCCACCAGCTACGGCACTGGTAATCTAACGATCAACAACGGTTATCTCGAAAGTTATTTCGGGACAAGCTTTGCTCGCACACTGGGATCGGGTGTGGGGCAGGTTCGGATTCTCGGCGGCGTCAGCGGGTTTAGCGAGCAAGGCTCGAGTTCGACTGTCACCCTCAACAACGATGCCGCCTTCGAGGTGGTTTGGGGGTGGGCGAATGAGGCTGGCAATTCCCTCGCAACCGGCTTCTTCAATCCATCCGTCTTCGTGCTCCAGGCTGACACGGTCAATTCCGGCAAATCCATTACTTTTGCCAACAAGCTCGATCTCAACGGCACCACTCGCACCATTTATGTGGGTAAGGATTCCGCAACCACCGCCACGCTCTCTGGTGTGGTGCGCAGCAGCACCGGCGCGGCAGGACTGATCAAAGAAGGTGCTGGCACCCTTCTCCTGGATGCTCTCAGTCCCGCATTCTCCGGCGACATCACCATCAGCGCGGGCACGCTCCGCGTCGGCAACAACAATTCCACGGCGCGACTGGGAGCCGCCACCTACAGTGGTAATGTCTCAAACAACGGCACCCTGTGGTTCACCCACAACCAAAACCAGGAATTCACAGGCGTCATCAGTGGGGCCGGCACGCTCAACAAGGGCGGCAGCGGCACGCTCACGCTCTCCGGAGCCAATACATACACAGGCAAAACCATCATTGAGGGAAGCGGCCAAGGCGGCCCCTCGGTCAGCGTATCCTCCTTCAACAGTATCAACGGGGGCGCGCCCACCATGGCGAGCAGTTCGCTCGGTGCGCCGACAACGGAGCTCAACGGCACCATCCAACTGGGTAGCGGTACCAACCAACGGAGTTGCTTCCTGATATACACCGGCCCCGGCGAATCCACCGACCGGGTCATCAACTTCGGCTTCAATAGCTCTTCCTCGCACACCCTGACGGCATCCGGCAGCGGACTCTTGAAGTTCACCAGCCCGATGACCGCCAATACGCTCACCACGCAAAGTGGCAAACTGAATCTTGGCGGCACCGGCAGCGGGGAAATCACCCAAGCCCTGCCCGCGCTTCCCAGCGGAGGACTCTCGAAAATCGACACGGGCACATGGTCCCTCGGCGGCGCGAATTCCTACACCGGTCCCACCAACATCACCGTAGGCAAACTCTTCATCAACGGCAATGAAACCTCCGCCACAGGCAACGTCAGCGTTTCCGCCAGTGCCACGCTCGGCGGCACCGGCGTCATCGGCGGAAGCACCACCATCGCCGCAGGTGGCAAGCTGGAGTTCAACCTCAGCACGGCACCGATCAGCCACGACAAACTCGCGCTAGCCGCCAGCAAGACCCTCAGCTTCGGCACGAATGCCACGATTACCATCAATTCGGTGAGCGGTGCCACCACTGGCGATTATATCCTCCTCACCGCTCCCGGCGGCATTGGCACGCTTCCTGCCCTTACGCTCAACCTGCCATCGGGTTGGTCCGCCAACGTCACGAGAGAAAACAGCAACACCGATCTCGTGCTTCACGTCACTTTCATCGGCGGCATGCTGGATCACTTCGCCATTTCCTCTATTGCCTCTCAGCAAACTCTGGACACACCCATCACCGGCATCACGATCACCGCGCAGGATGCGGCCAATCAAACCGTCACCTCCTTCACCGGCACGGTCACCCTCGGCGGCACCACAGGCATCTCCGGCACCTCGGCGAATTTCGCAGCCGGCGTGCTCACTGGTGTGAGCGTCACACCCGGAGTCATCGGCTCCAACCTCACCCTGACAGTCGATGACGGTTCCGGTCACACCGGCTCCGCAACCTTCGATGTCCAAAGCGTTTTCGAAGGCTGGGCAGACGCGAGTGGTCTAACAGGTTTAGATGCGGTTTTCGGAGCCAACCCCGACGGCGACAGTCTCACCAACCTCCAGGAGTTTGCATTCGGTATGAATCCGAATAGTCCGGCAATCAGTCCGCTGTCCTATGTGGCGAACGAAACAACCATCCCCGGCACGCCCATTTTGGAAAAATCGGAAGGCATCTACCGTGCCGTGTTCGCACGCCGGAAGAATTACCGGGCAGCAGGACTCACCTATACGGTTTCGTTTAGTGCTGATCTTATTCGTTGGACAGATGCGGAGACCACCCCGCCACCCACACGCTTGTCGGGAGACAATGCGGACACGCTGGAAGCCGTTAGCGTCAACTTCCCCGCTACCGTGCCCCTACAAGGAGGGGAGGGTGCCTCCCCTAAATTCTTCCGTGTCACGGTGTCGGGAAACTGAAACAATTCCCGATCTCCATCACGTTCCAGTAGCAGACGGACGATAGAGGTTTAATGGTGTTATTCTGTTACTCTATGGGTAATAAAAGCTGGAGAAAATGAATTTGCCAAAATTCTCCGCCACCACCATGTCAATACTCGAATCATTTCACAACCCATTGAAAGCCAAAGGACCATCCGCGTCACCCTCTTGGCCGAAAGCCGCCTGATTCATACACCCACCCATCCGCCCCATCCGGGGCAATGACAACCAAACCCTGCTCCCATGATCCAAGTAAAATTCCTGCCCTTCCTTCTGTTGGTGTGTCTTTCTTCGTTTCACAATCTTCTGCTTGCCGATGTCAATGTTCTGGTCATTGGCTCCACGCATTCTTTCTCCGAGGGCGGAGAGAGTGGTGTCGTCCATGAAAAGCCCTTCAACCCCACGACGGTGGCCACTCATCTCCAGGGGATACTCTCTAACGATCCAGCCATCACCGAACCCGTAAACGTCCAGTTCGAGGAGATCCATAAGACCAAAACCCAGACAATCATCTACAGCGGCGGCAATCCTCAAGAATTCACCTCCTATTGCTACAGCCTGGCACAACACTACCTGTGGCCGGACGGCAAGGCCGCGCGCCTGACCAAGCTGCGCGGTCAGGGAGCAAACCCTGTCTGGGACTACATCGTACTCTGCAACGATCCCTATATCACAGCCAATTTCCCCGGCATGGTGGCCGAGGGCGTGAAGTTGATTAAAGATGAAGTCGCCAAGAGTGCCAATCCTGCACAGGTCGTATTACTGGCCCAATGGCCGGAAGACAGCTCAACGTTCAATGCGGCGCAGTTCAATGAAATCGCATACCGGGTGGGTAACTCTGCTGGTGTCACTGTGGTGCCTGCTGGTAAGTCTTGGAACACCTACAACCAAAAGGACACAAACGCCAACCATCCCACCCCGCGAGGCGAATACTTGGCCGCCGCCGCCATTTACAGCAAACTTTACAATCGCAGCGCCAAGACCTCGGTCTATGATTATCCCACCGTCGGCGATGCGATTGCCGATCACGCTCTGTCCACGGTGCAGGCCAATGCAGGAGTGGCCCAGTACACGGGCACCTACACTTCCTTCAACCCCTTCCAGATGAAGTATCTCGCCAAACGGGTGGTGAACTACCGCGAGACAGGCACCAGTACGGAAGACCGCCTCGCTCAGGCCCTGGATCGCCTGGATGATGTACAGCGGATCAGTTTCAGCACCTCGGGATATACAGGAACGCCGGGTACGCGTTGGGATTTCAACTATGGCCGCGGCAACGATTGGTGGGAGCCCGAAAAACAGTATGAGGTGAATTCCACCATTTATGACTGGGTCTATGGCTTCCCGATGCACCATTACGACACTGCGTCGGCACCTACCACAATGCCTTATGGTATCGATAAGCATTTTTCCATCAATTATTCCCAATATGAAGACGGTACCGATCTCGGTATCGCCTACAACATGGTCCGTCCGGGCACCCGGGAGCCTGACTGGCCGGAAGCGGTTAGAGCGATCCCGATCCGCCTCATGTGGCAGAAAATGTGTGAGGTTTCCCCCGGCTTCAACCCCCTTGGTGACAGCACTCACATGCACCCGCACCTGAATGATGCATCGGCAGCCTTCATGTACACCCTGCTCTCCGGTCGTTGCCCGGTCGTGGCGGAACCCACTCCGCAAGGTTCCGCGAATCCGGCATGGATGCAATGGCTGGGACACAAGACCGGTTATGAAACCGCATGGCAAATGTCCCACCTCAGCACCCGCGCGCCGGGTCTCCGCGTGCTGCCTTCCGCCACGGCAGCAACCACTGTTACACCGACCACCACAGAAACGATGACTGTTCAGTTCGCCTATCCGCCACAAGCCAATGTGACGGTGACGGTTTCCTGCTCATCGCCGACCGCTGCCATCGTCAGTCCCAAGACTCTCGTTTTCACTCCATCCAACTACAACACGCCCCAACAGGTGAAAGTGGCGGGCATTCCCGGCAGCACGGCATCACCGGCATTCAACGTGAATTTCTCCACCAGCTCGACGGATGAAATTTACAACAGCCTCAGCGATTCCTGGGCCTATACCAATACCCGCAGCGCGACTGCCGGACTCACCCAGGTGGACAATGGAAGCAGCCAGATCCTTGTGGAGCAATTCACGGCGAAAGTGATCAATCTGGGCGTCGCCGCTGCCAATGCGGGCAATACCATCTTCGCCGGACCTCATCGTGGTTCGATCACTTGGCAGGGCAACGGAGTGATCCAGTACACTCCGACCGGCAATTACACCGGCACGGATCAAATCGTCTTCGCCGTCACCATTGGTACCACGCAAACCATCGGCAGCGTCGATATTTCCGTGGAAATTCCTCAAGGACAAGTCAGCGTCAATGCCACAGATGCAGCCGCATCCGAACAAGGACCGGACAACGGAACTTATGTCATCAGCCGCCTGGGTGACACCGCCAGTGCGCTCAATGTGCTCTTCAGCCTGAGTGGCACCGCCACTCTTGGAAGCGATTACACGCTCTCTCATACCAGCCCCGTCACCATCCCTGCGGGCCAAAACTCTGTTAGCCTGACACTGACTCCGGTGGATGATTCGACATTCGGTGAGGGAGCCGAGACAACCATATTGAATATCACGCCGGACGCCGCCTATCCCATCGGCGCTGCTGCCGCCACCATCACCATCGCGGATAATGACAACAATGCCCCCGTGGTCAATGCAGGCATCGATCAGACGATAACGATGAACGCAGGTTCCCCGTGGAGTCCCTCCTCGATCAGCACTCAACTCTGGCTCGATGCGAACGATGCAGACACCATCACCCTCGATGGCTCCGCCGTCACTCTCTGGGAAGACAAAAGTGGTAACGACCGCCATGCGTCCCAAAACACCGTCGCCAACCAGCCCGCGTTTACCGATGCCGGCCTGAATGGCAAGGATGTCCTCACCTTCGATGGCAACTCGGACTTCCTCAATCTGGGAACGGGACTCGATTTCCTATCGGGCACCTCGCACTCTGCCTTCATCGTCGTGGCAAATCTCGCGACTTACTCGAACATCTACGGAGCCGCCACCAGCAACTCCGGCTCTGGCAGCCTGCACGTCGGTTTCAATGGCAGCACCACCTACCGCATGAATTACTGGGGCCATGACTACGGAACCGCCGTCACCGCCAACTTTACCAACACCGGCAGCATCCTCAATTACGTCTGGCCGGTCGGGTCACCCAAACAAATCCTCGCCAACGGAAAGGTGGAGGGAAGCGGGCCCAACGCCCTGGCCCCCACCGCCATGGCCGGAGGCGGTCGCATCAGCAATGTCACCGGGCACGGCTACATCGGAGGAAAAATCGCGGAGATGGTTTTCCTAACAGGTAATGTGGGCCAGTCCGACCGCGAAACTATGGAAGGATATCTCGCCCACAAATGGGGGCTAACCGCCAACCTCGACACCAATCACCCATATAAAACCCTCACTCCGGGCGGGTCCAGCGCGCTTGCCACCCTCAACGCCAGCGTCACCGATGCCGACGGGCAAACTCCCACCACCCTCTGGACCAAAGTCACCGGCCCGGGCACGGTGACTTTTGCTAACGCATCCGCCATCGACACCACCGCCACCTTTGCCGTCGAAGGCGTCTACACTCTGCGCCTCACTGCAAATGATGGATTCGGGGCGGTCTCCGACGACATCGTGATTACCGTCAGCTCCGGGAAAGCCGTCACCTACGATGGAAATGGCGGCACAGGTTCCGTTCCTGTCGATGCCAGCAGTCCGTATTCCAGTGGTTCCACGGTCACCGTCCTCGGCAACACCGGCACGCTCGTGCGCACGGCTCATACCTTCAACGGCTGGAACACCCAGGCTGACGGCCTCGGCACTTCCTATGCACCCGACGCGACCTTTACCATCAGCTCTCCCACCACGCTCTACGCCCAGTGGATCGCCAACACCTACACCGTCAACTTCCTTCCAAATGGCGGAACCACGCCGATTCCCACGAACAAGCAAGTCACGTTCGGATCGACCTATGGCACCTTGGCGACCACAAGTCGCGCCGGCCATACCTTTGACGGTTGGTTCACGGCGCCTTCCGGCGGAACCGAGGTGATCGACGGAACCAGCGTCGCCATCACCGATATCCAGACGCTCTACGCTCAGTGGATCCTGACATCCGTGAGTGTGGTCACCAATGTTAGCACCTCCAACGTTCCGGAAGGAGCCACGGCCACCTTCCAGGTGAAACTTTCCGCGCAACCCATCGGCGATACCACGGTCACCGTGTCGCGCAGTTCGGGCGATGCCGACATCTCCGTGCAATCCGCTGGCAGCCTTACCTTCACAACCAGCAACTGGGACACCTATCAAAATGTCACGCTCGCGGCTGCCATGGATGCCGATGTTTCGAACGGCAGCTCCACCATCACCTGCACACCCAGCGACCCCGCCTACACGACCGCGCAAGTCACCGCCACCGAGATCGACAAGGAAACCACCCTCACTGTCGCAAGTGGCGGCAACGGCACGACCAGTCCGTCCGGCGCACTCGTCGTCGAAAAAGGCGTTGCCACCGCGATTTCCGCCACTGCCAACGGAGGGTGTGATTTTGTGAATTGGACGGTGACCAGCGGCTCCGCCACGTTAGGGAATGCGAATTCCGCTGCCACGACGGTCACCATCAGCGGTCCGGCGACCGTTCAAGCGAATTTCAGCATCAGGCAATACACGCTGACGTATTCCGCGGGATCAGGCGGCACGCTCGGTGGAGTAACTCCACAGACGGTCAACCACGGTGCCAACGGCACCCAGGTGACCGCCGTGCCGAACACCGGCTACAGCTTCGTGAAGTGGAGCGACAACGTTCTCACAGCAGCCCGCACGGATACCGCAGTGACTTCAAATATCGCGGTCACCGCCGAGTTCTCGGTGAACACCTACAACGTGCTCTTCGACGCGAATGACGGCACCACGCCGGATCCCACGAACAAGCAAGTGACGTTCGGATCGACATATGGTAACTTGGCGACTACCAGTCGCGTCGGCCACACCTTTGACGGTTGGTTCACAGAAGCTTCCGGCGGCAACCGGGTGATCAGTGGTACGGCCGTTACAACGGCAAGCAACCACACGCTGTATGCGCGCTGGATTGTGGGCACCAGCCGCATTTGGGCGGATGCCTACATCACTTCACTGGATGTCACCTCACCCACGACCGTCTTCGCCTCCCTGAACTTCCCTTCTTACCTGGATGGGCCACTCACCGGTTCTTCCACCTTCACACAAGCGGGTAATTTCGGTAGCCAGCTATCGCTCGTCAACAATGGGGGCAACACCTTCAGCGGCAACATCACTGTGAATGGCGGCACGCTCCGCATTGCCGGCAGCCCCTTTGCTGCGGTCGGCTCGCAGACAGGCTTCATCGCCCCAAGCATGACTTCCACCGACACCATTACCATGAGGACGGGCGGGACTTTGAACATCGACGACAACGCCCTTACCGGCGGTTACGTCGCGAACCGCTTCGGCACCGCCGGCACCGGAAACCGTCCGGCCGTCAGCATGACCGGCGGTACCTTGAATCTTAACGGCCTCAACAATGTCTCCAGCTCGGTCCAGTCACTGGGCGCGCTGACGGCCACATCCGGTTATTCGATCATCACCATCAACCGCAGCAACGGCAACCCGACCCTGGCCTTCGACAGTCTTGCGATCAACAAAGGTTCCGTCCTCAACTTCTACAGCAGCATCCTGGGCACCGGTAGCGCTGACGCGCGCATCACCTTTGCCGATACGACGGAGGTCCTGACCAACGGCATCATCGCCGGGGCGAAGTATTGGAGCCCCGGTGCGGCGGGCGCAGGCGAGTTTGCCACCTATGGTGCGAATGGCGTTACTGCCTTCACGGCTTACGATGTGACTTCGAATGACATCAATACAGGCACTTCTGCGACCACAAACTTTGCAATGACCGTAGCAACTACGCCAGCGACGCTGACTGCGGATAGGGCCGTCAACTCGCTGAACTACAAGGCCAATGGCGGCATCTGGTCGTTGGGCGGATTCAAGCTGACCCTTACCAGCGGCATGTTCCTCAGAAACGGCACCAACTCGGCGCTTACGATCAACAACGGCACACTGACCGCTGGTAACGGCACCGATGCAGCCGACCTGCACATCTTCACCGCGCAACAAAACATGACTATTGATGCCCTGATCGCGAACAATTCTTCCAGTGTGGTCACTCTGGTGAAAAGCCATGGCAACTTATTGACAGTGTCCGGCACCGCGAACAACACCTACACCGGCGGCACCTACGTGGTGGATGGCTCGCTCACCATCGGCAACACCGCCAACCGCACCTATCTGGGCACGGGCAAGGTGACCGTAGAAGGTAGTGGCAACCTCACTCTCGGCAATGTCGGTGCCACATCGAACGCCACCGGCGACGACTACACCGTCATCAACGGCGGCAAGATCAACATCGCCAGTGGCACCAATGGCGTCTATACCGCAAACGACACTTTCAATATCTCTGCCAACAGCATCATCGCGGGTGGCTCCGCTTCGGGCCAGGGCCTCGCCAGCCTCACCCGTGGCACCAACATCACCCTCGCGTCCGGTGCGATCGTCAGTCACAACTCCCTGAGCGCCGCGCTGAATACGACCACCGGCACCATCCAGAACCTCGGCAGCAGTGCTGACCTGTATTACGGTCTGAATCAAGATCAGTCCACTGCCGGTGGAGAGATCACGATTGGCAGCGGCACGGCCTTCAAGGGCATCAGCACCGACCGCAGCAATAAAACCTGGCTTCTGGGCACCATCAACATCGCCTCGGGCACGACGAGTGTCGATTTCCAATCACATGCAACGCATGGAACTGTCGCAACTCTGCAGCTTGGAAACACCGCCGCAACCGTTGGTGCCCCGGTGATCAACTTCCTCGGCACGGGCACGGTAGACATCAATGCCCTCGGACCGTTCATTATCAACGACACCACTGCGGTTTACGGCGACACGAGCGCAAACCAGAATGTCCGGTTCGTGGCAACAGCGGGTTCCACCCTCACGTTCACTGCCGCGACGACCGGCATGGGCAGTGGCACCGGCATCGCCAGTGCCCTCGTCAACAACGGCGGCAGCCTCGCCATTGGCAACGCTGCCGCTCTCAACGGCGCGGTCACAGTGGAAGCTGGTGGCAGGCTGCTCGCCAATCAGGCAGCCGGACTTATCGGCAGCGGCACACTGACCTTCACCGAAGGTTCAATTCTTGAAATCACCAACGCCACCGGCTTCAGCGGAGCACAAGCCACGGTAGCCAGTATCGCCGCAGGCACTATTGTCCGCCTGACCAGCAGCGCCCAACCTGGCACGGCGGGTGAACCGCTTGATAGTCTCTTGGGATCCAAATCCCCAATCTATCAACTCAACGGAGACGTCGATGTGCCTGAGCCATCTTCATTAACCACGACCATGACACTCAACAAGAATGGTTCCGGTGTCGGCGGCATCGTGACCAATGGTCTGGCCAGCGCCTTCTTCCGCAACAACGCCAACGGTCAAGTGACCATCGGTGCCAATGGCGGGGTGATGGCCGCGACCACCAACACCGAATTGCAAATACAGGAAACCATCGTAGGCACCGGCGTGACGCTCACGATCGGCACCACTGCCATCATCGACGGTGCTCCTAAACTTGGCAGCGTGGCCCTCGGCTCCGCCGCCGGTAGTAACACCTATACGGGCGGAACGATCATCAACGCGGGCACCCTCAGACAAGGTTACGCGAATGTGCTTGGTGCCCTTACCAACCAACTCACCATCAATGGCGGGATCTTGAACATGAACGGTCAAGCCTTGACCGTCGGCAACCTCACCGGAATTGGCGGTGTCATTGCTAACGGCAGCACCCTGACCATCGGTCAAGGCGACAACGGTGGCGGCAACTATCAAGGTTTGATCCAGAACAGCACGGCCCTCACCAAGACCGGCACCGGCACCATCACCCTCTCCGGCAGCAACTCCTACACCGGAGCCACGACCATCAACGCCGGAAAACTCTTCATCAACGGCAACCAAACTTCCGCTACCGGAAACGTGACCGTTGCCGCCAACGCCACCCTCGGCGGCAGCGGCACGCTCGGTGGAAACATCACCGTTTCCGCCGGAGGCATGCTTGAGTTCGACATCAGCACGGCACCGGGCAGCCACGACAAGCTCGAACTGGCCGCCGCCAAGACCCTCGGCTTCGGCGCGAATGCCACGCTCACGATCAATTCGGCGGGCGGCGCCACCACCGGCGACTACACGCTCCTCACCGCGCCCGGCGGCATCGGCACGCTTCCCGCCTTCACCCTCAACCTGCCTAGCGGCTGGACGGCCACCGTTTCAAAGGTCGGCAACGACCTGGTGCTCAACGTCACCTCCACCGGCGTGGTCGCCGAACCCTTTGCCGTCTGGGCCGTCGGCGGCGTCGATTTCGATGCCGATACCAACGATGACGGCGTGCCAAACGGCCTGGCTTTCCTGCTAGGAGCCGCTACCCCGACCTCCGCCGTCACCCTGCCCACCGTCAGCGAAACCGGCGATGCTCTGGTGCTGAACTTCAACATGCTTAAACCCGCCAACCGCGGAACTGCCACGCTCAGCGTGCAGCACAGCCGCGATATCGGCCTAGCCGATCCATGGACCACGGCGCCGGTGACGGATTCCAACAGTGGCCCGACCAACGGCGTGACCTTCATCGTCACCCCGGGCGCTGGCACGACCAACTCGGTTCAGGCCATGATCGGTTCCAGCGAGGCCGACGGCACCAACAAGCTCTTCGGCCGCCTCAGGGCGCATCGCCCGTAAGCCTTGATAGGTTCAGGATCGCTTCCGCGCCGGGTCATGACTTGCTGGCTGCCGGCACCGGCCCGATCGTCCCGCCTTCGATGAATTCCGCGCGGATCAGTGTCTCGCGGCGGTCTTCCTTGCCCTTGGACACATGGTCAACCCACTGCACCACACGGGGCACCCAGCGCCGGGTATCAGTGCGTATGTGGGAAATATCCGGCTGAAACCACTCGAAGGCCGGGTGGTCATCGAGCGCCAAGAGCGAAACATCGCGTGGTACCATGAGTCCTTTCCCGAGCAGATATTGCTGCATGGCGAAAAACAAAGCGGATTCGCTTGTCAACAGCGCGGTAGGCGGCGTGTGCCGGAAGAGGGAATCCAGGCACTCACGGAAGCCCTGTGCATCGTCCTCCCAATCCGGCAGATTATACGCACCTGTCTGAATGCCCAGACGTTCAAGCTCTTCGAGAAACCGCCGCTCAAACAAGCCCGGAGAGGGTTTGCGGCGTTCTTCACGCACTAGCATCACGATGCGGCGGTGGCCGAGAGCCACCAGTCGTTGCAAGGCCTCCGCAGTTGCCGGGGATTTCAATGTGGCAAGGCTCGCGATTGGCAGGTCGGTCTGTCGTCCAAACAGGGCGAACGCAGGCACGGATTGCGCCGCAAACCATTCCAGCACCGGCCGCGACCCCGCTTGCACCACCCAGGCATCCCCATCGTTTTTTGCCACCATCTGCGCCACCCGTTTGACATCGAATTTCAGAGCCGTCAGCGTCTTCGAGGCATGGGAAACCTGGTGCCCGCGTTCCTTGAGCCGGTAGCCAAGCTGCACGATATGCTCGTTGTGCGCGTCGCTCTCTTCATACAGCAAGATGCGGACCCGCAGTGCTGTCTTGACTCCATGATCCGCTGCCATGATTCGGTTCCGCTTCCTCGCGCCACCCGCCTCGAGCACACCTTCGCGCTTCAGACTCTCCAAGGCCGCCACCACCGTCTTCGTCCCCACCCCCAGACTCCGAACCAACTGCGCCACGCCCGGCATTTGCCCATCCAATCCACCGTTGCGGATCTCCTCACGCAGATAGGCCGTCAATTGCTCAACCGCAGACAGGGAACGAAACGATTTCATGAGGAAGCTTGATACCTTATGAGTAACAGAGGCAAGAAAAAATTAGAGTTCAGTTCTCAAGGGGCGAGGTGTCGCCGAACTCGTTACACAACTGGTGGATCTTAAGAAGAAGATGGAGGGATCCGAAAAGCTTCCGTTGAAGAGCATCGGGAAATAGCATGTGGGTGTTTCAGCAACCAGACCATCCCGACATTCGATTAAACTCCTATTCTCTATGTATATGATTCAATGATAATATCCGATTCCTGATTCCGTATCGAGAACCCAATTGAAATCATGCACCTCACCCACTCCGTAATCAACCGCTACTGCGCACTACCGCTCGCAGCCCTCATCGCCATTGCTCCGGCCCCGGCCGCAGAAAAACCCGTTAAAGTCTACATCCTCTCCGGTCAGTCGAACATGGTCGGCATCGGTCAGGTGGACGGCGGCGGCGTCCGCCTCGGCGAAGAAATCACCGACGCCGTGCTCTCCCTGTATGCCGGGACTCCCGATGCCGCCGCGGAGTATGACAAAATGGAACCACAGAAAACTATCCCGCTCAAAGCCTTCGGCGGCACCAGTCCCGAACCTTATCCGAAAGAAGGCGTGGCGGTTCTGCGCGGCCAGGTTGCGACGACTGTTACGGGAATCTACGAATTCCGTCCGGGTTATGGCGCGTCGGAAGAGTGCATCATGGTGGTCGATGGCACGGAGGTTCATCGCAAGCTGCCCGGCGGGCAGGTGGTTCGCAAAGGCATCAAGTTGGAGGCTGGCAAGAAGGTGCCTTTCAAAATCACCCACTTGAACGACAGTGGTAGCGCGATTGGTTGGATTGCACGCATGGACATCCCGGGAACTCTCAAGACGGTGGTCAACCAAGACGGCAAGTTCAAATACCTCGTCGATGACAAGGGAGAATTCACCCCGCGCAACGACGTCTGGTACACCGGCGTGGTCACCGCCACCGCGAATAAGTGGCTCGATATCGGGTGCGGTGCATCTCCGAACAGCATCGGCCCCGAACTGGGCTTTGGCCACATGGTCGGCAATCACCACGAGGAACCCGTGCTCATCCTCAAGGCCAGCCAAGGCAACCGCTCGTTGGGCTGGGATTTCCTGCCTCCAGAGTCGGAGAGCTTTGAACACACCGATGCGGAGGGCGTCACCTGGGTCTATGCCGGCTACAAACAATCTCCCGATCGCTGGCAGAAGGGATCTGAGCCGAAGGCCATCGAGTGGTATGCTGGAAAGCAATACGACGACTGTTTCAATGCCGCAAAGGAAGTGCTCGCCAATTTCGACGAGAAGTATCCGCAATGGAAGGGCAGGGGATATGAGATCGCAGGCTTTGGCTGGTGGCAGGGCCACAAGGACGGCGGCGAGCAAGGCAAAGATCCCGCAGGCATCCATGCCCAGCGCTACGAACAAAACCTGAAGCATCTCATCCAAACACTGCGCAAGGAATTCAATGCTCCCAACGCCCCCTTCGTCGTTGCCACCTGCGGCTTCAACGGCGGCCAAGGCTGGGCACCCGGCAGCAGTGCGGATACCATCTTCAACGCCCAGATGAACGTCAGCGATCCCGCCAAACATCCAGACCTCGCAGGAACGGTGAAATCCGTCGATACCCGGCCGTTTTACCGCGCACCCGAGGTCTCCCCGCGCAACCAAAGCTTCCACTACCACGGCAATTCCGAGACCTACATGCTCGTCGGCGAAGCGATGGGCAAAGCAATCATCGAACTCAAGAAGTAGGTGGCTTGTGGCTTTGAGTGATTCCGCTCTCGCGTCCTCATTGCCTCCCGACATCATCACCTCCACGAGGAGGAAAAACCACCGAACCTCATGAAACCCATCGCTGCGATTCTAACCATTCTGCTTGTCGCCGTCACCGGTGCGGAAGCGAAACCGCTCAAAGTCTTCATCCTCGCCGGACAGTCGAACATGGAGGGACCGGCGAATATCAGCACTTTCGGCTACATCGGCGATGATCCCGCCACCGCGCCCATGCTGAAGAAGATGCGCGGAGTCGATGGAAAACCCGCAACGTGCGAGGGCGTGTGGATTTCCTATCTCACGGGTGCTGGTGAGAACAACTTCACCCTGCATGGCAAACTCACCGCAGGCTACGGCTCGATGTGGGGGATGGACCCCACCAAGCCCGGCGATAAGATCGGCCCGGAGTTCACCTTCGGTCTTGCGATGGATGCGGCGTTTCATGAACCGGTGCTCATCATCAAGGCGGCTTGGGGCGGCAAGAGCCTGCACACCGATTTCCGCCCACCCAGCGCTGGGCCGTACGTAATGCCAAAGGAGACGCAGGAACTATGGGACAAGCATCCCCAAGGAGCCCACGGAATTCCCAAGGCCGAGGATAGGCCGAAGTGGCATGCCGAGAAGGCGGCGGCCACAGGGGTCTATTACCGCCTGATGACGGAACATGTGAAAAAGATTCTGGCTGACCCAAAACAAGTTATGCCGGACTATAATTCCGCACAGGGATACGAGATCGCCGGATTCGCATGGCTCCAAGGTTTCAACGACATGGTTGATGGCCAGGTCTATCCGAATCAGGACAAACCAGATGGCTACGCGATGTATTCGGATCTGCTCGCCACCTTCATCCGCGATGTGCGCAAGGATTTCAATGCACCAAAGATGCCGTTCGTCATCGGAGTGATGGGCGTGGGCGGACTCAAGGATCAATCCGCCAGCATGGTGGCCTTCCGCGAGGCCATGGCGGCACCCGCCGATATGCCGGAGTTCAAGGGCAATGTCGCCGCCGTGCAAACCGCGCCGTTCTGGGCAGACGAGCTGGGTGAAATCGACGCTAAGCGCGCGCAGATCAGCCAGATGAGTTATTTCCTCGATTCAAAACACCAAGATCATGCCAACGCAGACGGCAAAATGACGCCCGAGCAAAAAAAGGAATACCTCAAGAAATTCGAAGCCAAGCTCATCTCCCCTGCGGATCTTGCCTTATGGAATCGCGGCGCATCCAACGCCGGCTATCATTATCTCGGCTGCGCCAAGACCTTCGCGCTGATGGGCAAGCACTTCGCCGCAGCCAACCTCAAGATGATGAAGCAGCCTTAGGTGCCAAGCCCATGGATTCGTTGAAATGAATCAACTGGTGCCCATTTTTGCCTGGCTGACATGTGCTGTGTCCTCACCGCTCTTTGCGGAGCCATCTGCAATCCTCAGCTCGGACGCGATGCGCCGCTATGTCGGAAACTTCAACCGCCACGACCACACCCATTTCGGCCAAGCTATCTCGAATGAGGCGGCGGCGGATTGGATGGCCGCCAATGTCCCGCTCTTCGACTGCCCCGACAAAAATATCGAGGAAATCTATCACTTCCGTTGGTGGACCTTCCGCAAGCACATCAAGCAAACCGCCGACGGTTTTGTAATCACGGAGTTTCTCCCACAGGTTTCATGGAGCGGTAAACACAACACCATTTCCTGCCCCGCCGCGCATCACTTCCGCGAAGGACGTTGGATCCGCAATCCGCAATACCTCGATGAATACGCCGTCTTCTGGTTCCGCAAAGGTGGCTCTCCCCGCAGCTACAGCTTCTGGGCGGCGGATGCCATGCTTCAGCGCTCCATCACACTCGGCAACTTCGACCGTGCCATCGACTTGCTGCCCGAACTGATCGCCAATTACGAGCAATGGGAAAAGGCACGGCTGGAACCCGACGGACTCTTCTGGCAGATCGACGATCGGGATGGCATGGAGGTCTCGGTGGGCGGGCGCGATCATCGCGGCCAAGGAAAACGACCAACCATCAACTCCTACATGTTTGGTGACGCATCGGCCATCGCCGCCGTCGCCACTGAGGCGGGTAAGCCGGAAATTACCGCGATCTATCAGAAAAAAGCCGCGCAACTGCGCCAGGTCATCTTGGAAAAACTATGGGACAATGACGCCAAGTTCTTCAAAGTCCTCCCACGCGGAGAAGGCGCCACAACGGTCGATGTCCGAGAACTCCACGGCTACACCCCATGGTATTTCGGAATACCGCCTCACGGAAAAGGCTACGAAGTCGCCTGGAAACACCTGATGGATCCACAGGGGTTTCACGCACCTTACGGCCCCACAACGACCGAGCGCCGACACCCCGGCTTCACCCTTTCCTACGAAGGCCATGAGTGCCAATGGAACGGGCCGAGTTGGCCTTTCGCCACCTCCATGACCCTCACCGCGCTGGCGAATGTCCTCCATGACTACCCGCAGGAAAGCATCAACCGCCGCGACTATTTCGAGACACTTGAAAACTATACCAAGTCACACCGCCTGAAGCGTGAGGATGGCACCGTCGTCCCGTGGATCGATGAGAACCTCCATCCCGACACCGGCGACTGGATCGCCCGCACGCGGCTCAAATCATGGAAAAACGGCACATGGGATGCCGGCAAGGGCGGCATCGAGCGCGGCAAGGATTACAACCACTCGACCTATTGCGACCTCATCATCACCGGATTGGTCGGCCTGCGCCCGCAGGTCGACGACACCGTGGTCGTGAATCCACTGCTCCCCGATGGCGCATGGGACTATTTCTGTCTCGATGGCGTGCCCTACCACGGCAAAACTCTAACAATATTCTACGACAAGACCGGAAAGCGCTATGGCAAGGGCAAAGGCCTGCGCTTGCTCGCCGACGGCAAGGAGATCGGTTCCCGCGAAACCCTCGGCCTCTTGAAAGCTGAAGTCATTACCACGCCATGATTTTCTGCGACGAGCGCTCCTATGGATTCTTAGCCTTCAAGGTAATACACCACGCCCGCTGTTATGCAGAGGTTCATGGTTTTCGGCGAGAAATAAACGGGCGGTTAGAAGCCGAGAACCGCATCAAGCCGTCCGGTGGAATCCGACCTGCGATCACTTGATGCAGCCACGCTTTTTCAACCAGTCGAAGAGGGCTCCTTCCCAAGAGGGTTTGTTTTGAAGGCGCCGGGACCATGTTTGCCCGCTTCGAAAATCAGGCATGTCGCGGGGACCTTGTTGGCGACCAACGCCTGATAGAAGCGGATGCTGTTGTCCACCGGCACGGAGGTGTCAAAGTGATGGTTTTTTATAGTAGGATGTCTCTGGCAAGATTTAGACAGCCTTTCAGCTTTCGGACTTGCACGAAGGTGGAATCGTCTAACGCACCGGGGAGAAGCGGATGCTTTCGAGGCTGGATGTTGCGGGATCGCCCTCGACCAGGGAGACGCTGATCTTGTGTTTGCCGGGTTTGGAGAAGCTGAGGATGCCCATGCGGTAGGATGCATAGACATGGCTGGCGCTTTGCTGGTTTTGGATTTTCACGCCTTCCGAGGTCGTGACGGACCAGACCGGGCGGCCTTCACCTTTGTAGGTGAGAGCCACGTGATAATCGCCGACTTTGGCGACATCGACGTCCCACTCCGCTGAACCACCGGGCTGCCAGTTGCTGACTTGTCGCGCACATTTCCATTCGCCGAATTTCTCCATCCAGTCGATGCGTTTGCGTTCGGCTTTGGTGGCGGTGGCGAACTCGCAGGAGAACGAGCTGGCGATATTCGGGTGGATACCGAGAGTTTGGTCGATCTTGGGTTGTGTGTTGAACTGGAGCTCGATCAGGCCTGCGAGGCCGGTAACCGTGGCGGCATCGGCGGAGGCGGCGTCCACCATGGTCCATGTGCCGGACTTGGATATGACGAGCGGTTTGGTTGTGCCATCGTTGAGGCGCAGAGTGGCGGAGGCGATGTCGCCATCGATGCCGGGAAGGCAGATCTTGCGGTCGGCGGGCCAATCGAAGACGACGAGGTTGAGTGTGTTGCCGCTGCGGGTGACGTCGCCCCACGGATGGGCATGATCCCAGGGCGACGGGCTGGCACCATAGACGACGGTGGGGTTTTGCTTCACCCATTTGCCGGCCTCCACCAGATATTCCGCAGCCTTGGCAGGGATGCGGCCTTGGGCGTCCGGGCCGACGTTGAGCAGATAGGTGCCGCCGCGACCCACGGTGGCAACGAGGCGGTGCAGGATTTCCTTGGGTTCTTTCCAGTTCTGGTCATACCAAGTGTAGGCCCATGAATCATTGGTGGTATCGCAGGTTTCCCACAGACCCTGCTGGTTGCGGACGGGCACTTCCATGTCGCCGAGGCTGACGTAGTCACCCATGCCATGGCCGATGCGCGAGCAGAGCATGGCGTTGGGTTGCTTTTTTCTAACAAGCTCGGCGAGTGCCTTGACGTCTTCGGCCGGCATTCTGCCCGGAGTATCGAACCAGACAAAGGAAAGCTCGCCGTAGTTCGAGCAGATTTCATCGACCTGCGGAAAACATTTCTCCTTGAAATAGGTTTCAAACGAAGCGGCAGACCCGTCCGGGTGGGTGCTTGGGCCACCCGCGGCGCCGGGAGCGGTCCAGTCCTGGTAATGCGAGTAATAGAAACCGAAGCCGAGACCGGCGGCGCGGCAGTCGTCGGCAAGTTCCTTCATCGGATCGCGCTTGAACGGGGTGGCATCGACAATGTTGAAGGGGTGCTTGGATTGAAACATCGCGAAGCCCTCGTGGTGCTTGGCGGAAATGATGATCCACTTCATGCCGGATTCTTTGGCAATGCGGACGATTTCCTTGGAATTGAATTCGGTCGGGTTGAACTGCTTGGCTAAGCCCATGTATTCGTCGTCGGGGATCTTCATCTGGTGTTTGATCCACTCGCAGATGCCATAGAAGGTCTTGCCTTCCCATTGCCCCCCGAGGTGGGAGTAGAGACCCAAGTGGATGAACATGCCGTAGTTGCCATCACGGAAGAGTTTGGCCCGCTTGCTGCCTTCGACGCCTTCTTTGGCGCTCCGGTCGCCCCACATTTTATCCATCGATTCTTCGGCGGAAACGGGCAGCGCGAGGGCAAAGGCGGCAACTGCCAGCAGGATGTCATGGATGTGTTTCATGGGTGATTCCGGGTAGAAAGAGTGGATGGATCATCGCGAAGACTGCGCTTTGGGCGGATAGAGCAACGGGTAGTTTTTGAGAAAGGGTTCCTGAAACTGATACATGTCATCATAGTGATGGACGGGATCCATTCCGTAGTCCTCCCAACGTGTGGGCTTGAGGGATTTCGGTCCGCCTGTGAAAGCGGCGTGCAGGTCTTGCAACGTGAGGCGCGTCCGATCCAGATCAATGAAGCGTTCGCCCGCATACCATGCAGCCCACTTGCCGTATTCGGCTTTGCGCAGTGCACCTTGGATGCGTTCTAAGGCGGCGAATGCCCCGGCGGCGTGGGTGGCGGCTTGCGAGCGCTCGCCGGCTTCGTATGCTTCCAACGCTTGGCAAGTGGCTTCGAGAGCGATCAGGGATTGGAGATGGATTTGGATCTGTGTGAGCACATGGCTCTGATAGAAATCCTTGCGTTCGGCGGGAATAAGGGGCAGCAGGCGCAGCGCCTTTTCCGCCAGTTGTTCCATGGCCGCTCGGTTGACGCTGCTGAATTGCCGCATTTCCTTGGCAAAGCTGCGGACTTCCTCATCAAGCGGTTTTCCTGCTGAGATCAGCGGATTGGCCTTGCTGATCAAGCGGCGCATGCACCGGTGCAGCCAGTGTTCGCCCTTGAGACCGGTATCGTTCATGAATGGAGTGGTGAAATAGTCCTGATAGATTCCGGCAACCTGTGGACCCGATTCCGCTCCGAACTGCCTACGGCTCCAGTTTTCTAACATTTTTTTCATGTTGGTTTCATCGGAATCCTTCAGGTAAGGCTCGGCATCCCAGGCGAGCTTCATGACGCAATCCGTGGACAAGGGGACCGGGCGGATATCGCTGAGGTTGACGAGTAAAAATTTGGTGGCACCCGCGCGGGCGAAGCGGCCGATCTGGTTGCAAATACGGCCTGGATTGACCATTTCTGTTAGCTGGTTGTGAGCTCCGCTCATCATGGCGGTGTGATAGTAGATCCCCTGGCCGGGCTGCACGCGTCCCTGATCGCGGATCATCCCGTTGCCGCCGTCCGGCCAGACTACGGTGACGCCTTCCGGGAGCTTGATGAGCCCCTGATGCAGAAGATCTGCCCCCTCAGCCCACATGTTGGCGATGATCGGAGCGTCCGGATGCGTCTTGCGGACCAGCTCGACCTGCTTGGCGATGGCCCGCGTGATCACCTCTCCGCGTTGGGCGGGAGTTTTCAACTCCGGGTCATCGACCCAGAACGGATGGTCCGACTTTCCGCGGTAGGCAACCGACCAAACGACCTCATAGTCATTATAGGCATCGATGCTTGCTTGCCAGTAGCGCTCGAGTATTTCCGGGTGCTTGGTGTAGGAAAATGGCACCTCATCCGGCCAGCGGTACATGTTGACTCCGAGCACTAGGCAGTGATGCATGTTCAGGACCAATCCCCGCCGGGCGGCCAGTTCCTGGCAACGTTCGTCGGGAAACGGGAAAGTCGCCGGCACAATCATGTTTCCCCGGAGACGCAATAGGGTTTCATAGATGCGATCGGCCATCTCGAGCGAAAACACGTTTTCGCGGAGCGGGTCGGGCGCGAATCCTGCGAGCAGATCCTCGTCGTTGATGAACCAACCCCGGTATTGGAAAGTGGGCGGTCCGAAGCGCCTGTTGAAACCCTCCGGAACCTCGATGCGTTCGCGGGCGATCGGCTCTTGGTCCACCCAGAAATACCATGGATCCACCCCGAGCAACTCTTCGGCCAGCGCGTAGGCGGCATAGATGCTTCCCCGGATGTCCGCACCGGTCGCAACCAATGCGGGGCCACCCGTCGCATCACGCTGCGCGCGCAGCAGGAACGACTCGGCACCCTCGAACGGTTCCCGAATCAATGGATCGCGCCAAGATCCGGTATGGCCCAGATAGATGAGTGGTCCCTTCCAGCCCTCGGGCCGTTCCTCTACGATGGAGGGACGGCGGCCAAAAACCTTGTACCAGTCCCGTTCAAGATCCTTCAAGGCCCGCTGGACGGGTTCCGGCTGATGGTCCGCCACCACCCACGGAGTGTAGGCATCGAGCACCATTGCGGGCGCTGCCTTTTCGGCCGCGACACCTTGCGAGAAGGGTAAGGTGCCGGCCAGCAATAGAGTCATACCCAGACCGGCTTTCTGGAGAATGTGGTATGCGAATTTCCTCATATGGTCGAGCACATGAATGTTACGCCACCGGACACTGGAGACTTTCAACGGGAGCCTGGAACTCTTAGAGTAACAGGGAGGACAGCCAAAACCATTGCGGCGGCAGCGACCAGCAGCCACATCAAAGCAGTGGCCCCCACGAATGATCGCAACCCTTTCCACCAGAAATCTCATAAAAATGGAAACAATCGCCGGTGAATTTCAGTAAAGCTTAATCACGTTCACGAAAATTCATGAAACCGCTCATCCTCACCCTCGCGTTCGCAGGGGCGCTCCTCTCCGGCCTCCATTCAGAAGCCATTCCGCTCCACTTGCCCCGCCCTGACGGAAAACCCGGCAATCCGGCCAAGCCCGTCAAAGTTTACATCCTAGCAGGCCAATCCAACATGGTTGGCATGGGAGATATTTCAGGCGCGCAGCCCGAATACCCATCCGTCTATCTGTCCTCAGATCCAGCCATCATTGCCGGTGAGATGCCCGTCGGCGCGAGTCGCATCAAGTCTGCTTGCAAGTGGGAATGGAGAGGGGTTCCTGCCTTGCGGACCCATGGCGTCTATCAATCTGCAGATGTTTCGGCGAAAGCCGGTGCTGTGGTGGCCATTCACAAGGGTGCCTATGACGCGAAAGCAGATTATTCGAAGCTGGCTCCTGCCAATACCGCAATGGTTTCTCTGGGCACGGTCGCTGCGGAAATCCCCACGATTGAGGGCCCTTGCACACCGGTGGCCAGCGCCTTTATCGATGTTCCGACATCTGGCAACTATCTGATTCACGTGGGTTTTAACGAAAGCACCCATGCCCGCGCTCTTGTGGATGGCAAGGAAGTCTATCACAAGGACCCCGGTGGCAAATCGGTCCTCACCAAAGTCACCCTTGAGGCGGGTAAGCGGTATCCGCTCCAAATCACCTACTTCAAGAGCGGTTCTGCGGCCCTCTGGTTGGAACAAGTCGATCTGATCGGCAAGAGCGACCTCGTCACCCTGACGAAAAAGGACAAGAAGTTTCCTTACCTCATCGACGATCAGGGCAATTGGACGGTGCGCAACGACGTCTATTTTCAAGATGCCCGGCTTGTCGAAGGCGGCAAGGGCGCTCCGATGAGTGCGGAGTCTAATAAAAAATGCCTGCCGAAGTGCAATTCCATCGGCCCGGAAGTCGGCTTCGGATACGTCATGGGCACCCATCACGATGAACAAGTGCTGCTCATCAAGACCTCCATGGGAAACCGCTCGCTGCAGCACGATTTCCGCCCGCCTTCCAGCGGAGAGGTTTCCGACAGTGAATTCGAGGGTTTGGAATACCGCCTCATGGTCAAGGGCGTGCGCGAAACCCTTGCCAACATCGACAAGGTGGTGCCCGGCTATAAGGGGCAGGGCTATGAGCTCGCTGGCTTCGGCTGGTTTCAAGGTCACAAGGACAGCGGTTCGACCAAGGAGGCTTACGAAAAGTGCCTGATAGACCTGATCAACGACTTACGCAAAGAGTTCAAGGCCCCGAAGATGAAGGCCGTTGTGGCTACCGTCGGATTTCATGGCTACCGCATGATGAACGGACCTTGGAAGGGCGTGTGGGAAGCGCAGATGGCAGTGGGTGATCCAAAGCAACATCCAGAGTTCGCAGGATCAGTGGCTTCCGTCGATACGCGCGACTTTTGGCGCGAAGTGGGGGAGTCGCCGCGCGGTCAGGATTATCACTACAACCGCAATCCGGAAACCTACCTGTTGGTGGGTGAGGCGATGGGACGGGCGATGGTGCGCTTGTTAGGCGGACAGGCCGAGGAGATTCCCAAGTCGGATCGCGAGACCAAGACGATGGCCGCGATGGCTGCTGAAGCGGCAAAGCCGATCCCGACCCAAGAGCAGATAGCGGCCTCACATGCTGCTGTGAAACCCATGATCATCAACGGCCTGCTGGCAGGATTCATGGCCGATGCACGCAACCAGTCCGCCTTGAAAGGGCTTCTCAATCAAGCCCAGCCGAAACCAGCCAAAATGCCCGACTATCTGGACGACGCGCTTGACGACGCAGTAGCGATTCTGCAAGCGGCCGGAATTCACGATTACGATTGGAAGCCAGTCGTTGCGGACATGAAGACCGCGACTTGGGAGTATTCCGGTTTTGATGTTCCTAACAGCCCCTACAAGAATAAATCCACAGCGGCACCTGCCAGCGAGGGTGCGGAAGGCGCGGATAATGAGACTGCCCCCGCTCCAAAGGCCAAGACGGCCAAACCCGCACCATTTGAAATCACGATGCCTGCAGGTGTGGACAACTGGTTTTCCCCCGCGTTCGATGCGAAAAAGGCTGGCTGGAAAAGCGGGCAGGCACCGTTCGGCATGAAATTGGCGGAAAAGGTTCCCGAAAACGTGGCGTGGATTTCTAAATACCCGCTCTATCCGCCCAAGCGCACCATGCCGACCACCGTCATTGAAAACGACGTCGTGCTGATGCGCGGAACATTCGAAGTCCCGCCGCCCAAGGAAGGTCACCGCTATCGGATCCGGATAGATGGAAGTATTCACGACAATTCCGGCGAGGGCTACGCGATTCACGTCAACGGCAAACAGCTTGCCGAAATGAAAACGGGAGTCGTCGGTTGGCGCAAACAAGGACTGCGCGGCAGCCATGTCTGGCAAGATTGCCTTGATGAATTCAAAGGCGGTAAGGTGACTATCGCGGTAGCTAACTTCCCAATGAGCATCTTTGACCCGGAATTCTTCATCCCTGCGATCGGCCCGCTGAGCGTATGGGTGGAAGAACAAAAACTTCCGCCTATTACACCGTAAATGCCAAAACATGAAACATCGAGTATCCTGACCTCGCTGCGGCCATGAACACGAAAAGACAATTTTAATGATCAATCCGAAATTCACACGCCTCCTCGCCACTCTTTTTGGCATCATGTCGTTCACGGTCCACGCCTCCGACCGCAAACCCAATTTTATCTTTATCATTGCCGACGATCACCGCTGGGATGCCATGGGTTCCGTTCAAAAAGAACACGGGGACAACGCGCGCTATCCGTGGTTTGAAACCCCGAGTATGGACCGCCTTGCCGCCGATGGCGTACGCTTCCGCAATGCCTTCATCACCCACTCGATCTGCTCGCCAGGCCGCGCCGGTTTTCTCAGTGGCCAATACACCCACGTGAACGGCGTGATGAACAACCATACGCCGTTTCCGGAAAACAACGTCACCCATGCCACCCTGCTGCGCGATGCCGGATACAAAACCGCCTACTTCGGCAAGTGGCACATGGGCGACCAGAAGGAACGCCCCGGATTCCAACATTACGCCAGCTTCATCAATCAGGGAATCTATCAGAATTGTCCGTTCAGTATCAATGGCACGGTGACTCCCACCACCGGCTGGGTCGATGATGTCAGCACTGACTTCGCCATCGACTGGCTTAAGAAGAACGGTAGCAAGCCATTCTCGATGGTGCTAGGCTTCAAAAGCCCGCACAACAAACGCGGCAGTGACAACCTTCCCGAACGCCTGCGCAACCTATACGAAGGGAAAACCACCAAGAAGACGCCCAGTTGCGACAGCATCGCGGTTTACATGAAGCCTCTCCTCGAGGCCGGTAAAAGTCTTGAAGTCGCATACGCCGCCAACGCCTTCCAGCTCGACTACCTTCGCCACATCAAAGGTATCGACGAAAACCTCGGGCGCTTGTTAGATGTTATTGATCAACTCAAACTCGCCGATGATACCGTGGTTGTCTATACCAGCGACAATGGATTTTACCTCGGCGAGCATGGGCTCGGCGATAAGCGCGCCCTCTACGAAGAAGGTCTCCGCATTCCGTTCATCGTTCGCTACCCGCGTCATTTCCCGAAAGGCAAACGGGTCGATGAAATGATCATCAACCAAGACCTTGCCCCCACTTTTCTCGACCTCGCCGGACTTCCCGCACATCCAAGCATGCATGGCGTGAGTTTCAAATCACTCGCCCTCGGTAACAAACCCGCGGATTGGCGCAAGTCTTTCCTGACCTACTATCGCAAGGATCTGGGCGATACCCCCACCTGCCACGGCATCCGCACCGAAGACGCCAAACTGATCGTTTATAAGAACAAACCGGAATGGACCGAGGTCTATGACCTGAAAAATGATCCCTACGAACTGAACAGCCTTCCGGCTGACGGACCACTTGCCAAGCAACTCAGAATCGAGTTAGAAAAACAGATGAAGGCAGTCAATTTTGAACAGTGAAGACCTGATGAAGAAGTAAGAAACAAAAAATCTATGAACAAGCGATACACAAGTAGGGCGTTTTTCGCCATCACGACAGCCATGCTGCTCTCACCCTTCGCGTCATCGGCTGCGGAGGAGAAACCCGCAACTGCACCCGCGCCAGCCATCGAACTCGGATCGCCGTTTCGGGACAACGCGGTCCTGCAACGGGAGATGGACTTACCCGTGTGGGGATGGAGCAAACCCGGAACCTCCGTCACGGTTGAATTCGCAGGTCAGAAGGAAAGCGCCAAGGCCGGAGCCGATGGCAAGTGGATGCTCAAGCTCAAACCACTCACCGCCAGTGCCGAGCCCGCAGAGATGGTGATTCAGGAACTAGGGAAAAAAGTCGTCATCAAAAACATCCTCGTCGGAGAAGTCTGGATGGCCTCGGGACAGTCCAACATGCAGTGGCTCGCCGCCAAATGCGATGTGCAGAAAATCGTCGCCGAACTCAAGGACAAGGGAGAATCACCACCGATCCGCGAGTTTCAGGTCACCGGGGCCTACTCGTCACTGCATCCGATTGAACGCGCTGACGGAGCATGGCAGGACGGCGATTACGGCAACCAAAGTGCCGTCGCCTTCGCCTTCGCGCACAAGCTTTACAGCGAACTCAAGGTGCCCATCGGCATCCTCAATTGCTCCTGGAGCCAGACTACCATCGAATCATGGATTCCACGAGTGGGTTACGCCACGGCGCAAGACGAGTATGGCAAGGGCATCCACAGCAAATGCCTGTTGACCGATCCGCGCACCCCCGAACATAAAGAGGCATGGGGTGCATTCTACAAGTCGCTGGATGACCAGATCGCCGCCAATCAGAAAATGGTGAAAGCCGGCGTGAAGCCACCCGCCATCAAGCCTGTCCCACCCGGCAACTTGGCCGAAAATAGGGATGCCACCTGGATGTTCAACGGACGCCTGAACCCGGTGGTGCCCTATGCCATCCGCGGCGCGATCTGGAACCAAGGATGGGCTAACCGCCACAGCGGATTGCTCTATTACAACAGTCTGCACAACATGATTCGTGGCTGGCGCCTCGTCTGGGACAAGCCCGAACTGCCCGTCTATTTCCATCAGTTCTACTGCCCCGGCAACGAGCATACCGGCAAACCCAGTCTCGACACCACTGCGGAAATGCGCCTCGGTACCTGGCTGGCGCGCGACATCCCTAACACCGGCATGGCCAGCCAGATCGATATCCAGGGTGCGATCCACTACAGCAACAAGGCACTGCCCGGAAAACGCCTCGCACTTCATGCACTCAAAAACCAGTATGGCAAAAACATCGTGGCTGATAGCCCGATGTTCAAATCCTACGAGGTCAAGGGCGACAAGCTCATCATTTCCTTCGACTCCGCTGAAGGCGGATTGCTGGTCGGACAAGCGATCGAGAAGGATCTGGTCAATGCTCCCTCAGTTCTCGAAAACAGCGAAGACAAGGTGAAAATCTTCTATCTAGCAGGCGAAGATCGCGTCTGGCATCCGGCTACGATGAAACTCGATGGCGACAAGGTTGTTGTTAGTTCACCCGGAGTCAAAGCACCACTCGGTGTCTCTTATGGCTCGGAAGGTATTGGTTCCCAACCCAACCTCTACAACAAGGCCCTATTACCACTGATTCCCTTCATGATGTTCAACAACAAGCTCGTCACCAGCAAAGACTGGCCGGGCGGCAAAATCGTCATCGCCAATGAGGAGGTCGACACCTCCAAGGATGGCAAGGTCTATGAATACCGCAAGATGCCGCTGCTCAGTCAGCAGTTCGATGACAACGCGGTGCTGCAAGCCGGCAAACCAGTGACAATCTGGGGTTCCACCCGCAACTTCGGCGAGTGGCAAGCCGAACCGGAAAAAGGCGACTGCAAGGTGGAATTCGAATTCGGCGATATCAAAAAAACCATCGCCGTCACCCCGGAGATGTTGGAATGGCAGGTCACTCTGCCTCCCATGAAGGCAGGCACCACACCCTACACTCTGAAGGTGAGTTTCACCATCGATGGCGAAATTGTGAATCAGCGCGAAGCCAAAAACATCGTCTTCGGCGACGTCTGGTATGTCGCCTTGCCTGATGGAAAATTCACCGCACCGGAGGTCAAGCCATCCGGACAGATCGTGCGCATGATCGAAAACGAGTCGAAGCGCGACGGTAACGGCCTGCCCAGCCGCTTCAGCATCGCCACCTCGCGCGGACTGAAAGCCGAAAACCGCTTCGCCTCCTACTGGAAGGACGCGGAAGGATTGGCGGCTTCATTCGGCCATGGCATCGCGGCCAAAACGAAAAATCCGGTCGGCATCATCTTCATGCAGGGCAAGAGCGATATGGCACTTAAAAACTGGATCGGGGCTGACTTCCTCAACCAGGCACCCAGCCTGATGGCGGACTACAAGACCGTCGGCAGCCAGCACACGGACAACCCGTATTACCTGGAAAACATCCGCCGCTACATCGCCGATTGGCAGAAGTATTGGGGTTCATACATCCCCGCGATGATCGAGACCAAAGCCCCGCCGGATGGTGCCCAATGGGGCGTGTTTCCCAAACTCGCGCCTGAGATCGGCGATTCGCAAGCCACCGCTACCTACAACGTCTATGTGGATTGCTTCTCACCCGGACAAGTGAGCGGTGTGGTTTTCCTCTGCGGAAACAAGATGATCTCGGACGCAGAAGGAGCTAACTTCGGTCCCGAAATGTCCGCGCTGGCCAATTGTTTCAAGGCAAAGTTCGGCGGAGACAACGTTCCGTTTTTCTACACCATGCCCGCCGCCGCGCTCGCACCGAAAATCACCAAACCGCAAGCCATCAAGGGAGCAAACACCGCGATGGAAATCAATGAATGCTCCGCCGCCAAACCCGGCACCAAATCCAACGACAAGGCGGAACTGGCCGCCGCCAGCGCGAGAATCGCCACGCTGTTGGATAGGGTTGTTCAAAATCCATCCACGACCAATCCTGGAAAGTGAAATAGTATCCGTGAATCTCCCTGACATTTAGAAGGCGGCAGGCACCTCCATCCTCGTAATCGCAGCCATTGTGAGCTGTGGCATGGCGTCGGCGGAAGATCGTCCGCCAGGCCCAACATCGTTCTGATCTTCGCCGCCGACATGGGCTGGAAGGATGTCGGCTCTCAGGGCAGTGATTTTATGGAAACGCCCAACATCGACCAAATGGCGAAGGAAAACATCACATTTGCGGATGCGCTCAGATCCGCAGTCTATGTGACGGGAATTTTCGGGAAATGGCATCTGTTAGTCCCCACCAAGCGCAGCATCATGAACTCATCCGAAAAGACGGGAGCTCGGTGTCATTTGGCTTGAGGTGCGTCCACCCAGACAAGGACGGCTGCGGGCAGGAGTTTGGTTTGGCCGATGAGGATTTTGGCATCAGGTGGCAGCGGCAGGGTGATTGGCTTGTCGGTGTAGTTCACTGCAAACCAGAGGCCTTGGCGGTAGTGGGCGAAGACGTAGGGTGGAAGGTCGAAGGGCAGCTTGGCCGATTTTGAATACACCCGGCGTAACAATTGGTATTCGAGTTCCCAGTCGTTCGACCAGACGCCGGCATACGTCACCGTGCCTTTGCCGAGTGAGTGATGGCTGATAGCGGACTTGCCTTGATAGAACTGATCTTCGTAAACGCCCCATGAGTCGGTTCCTTTCGATGGGTTCGTCACCGTACCCCAAAGGTGCCAAGGGTAGGATTTCCCGTCGAGCTTGACCTTGCCAGAGAGGTTTTTGGGGAGGTGGTCGTAAAATTCGATTTCGCCGCCGATGAGGTTCCAGATGGGTTGCTGGATTTTCGTTTCCCACAGGTGGCCGCGCGAATCTTTGAGGCCAGAGCGGGTGGTGATGATGAGATGCCCGCCTTGTTTCGCATACGTTTCGAGTTTGGTGATGAGTTCGAGCGACATCAATTGATAGGCAGGTACCACCATGAAAGGATGCACATCGGGCGAGAACGGGTCATCTTCTTGCACGAAGTCCACGTTCACGCCCATGCGTTTGAGTCCTTGATAGTAAGTGTAGAGGTGTTGCCATGTATCCCAATCGCGGTGGTGGGGATAGTTTTCAATGTCGATGATGTTGCGGCCGCCCCATAGAAATGCGGTGCGGGTGCTGCGCACAAACGGATGTTCCTTGCCGGGTTCGAGTTCCTTCGCGATTGTCGTGGTTTCTTCGATCGCTTGCACAAACTCGGCACCGCCGCGGCTCAGCGAGGTGCCATCGGTCTGCATGATTCCGTGATGGAATTGTTCCGTGCCAAAAAGCGGCTGGCGGTAGCGATAGGTGCAGACGAAGCGGTTACCGAGGGCGAAGGCGTGCCAAACCCACATCCGCACTGCGCCGGGAAGTGGCATTGCATTGAAGCGGCCCCAATTGATCTGGCCGGGTTGGAGTTCCATGATGCCTGTGTATCCGCTCACCGATTTAGCCAGCTCATAGGCGAGGCAAAGCTCCATGCCGCGGCCAAGACGATGTGACATGGAATCCTCGGCCGAGTTGTGCAGGTTTGTAGTTAGATACATCGTGTGTGATGCAAAATCGTGATCCTTGCGGGTGAGAAAGGGATTCACGTTATGGAGTCCTTTGAAATAGGCGTAGTTGGTGGTGATCCACTGCTCGCTGCGTGTGTGTTCGCGCAGGACATTCGCCTGATCGATCAAATCGCGGGCGATTTCTTCCGAGGTGTAGGTTTCAAAATCGAGCCAGGTATGCGGGTTGGGGCCCGGCATGTTTGGATAGGGAACTTGGATTTCATCGAAGTTGGAGAATGAATAACTCCAGAACGGCCCACCCCATGATGCATTGACGGCATCGATGGTGACATACTTGCGCTTCAACCATGCGATGAAGGCTTGGTGTGCGGATGGGCTGTAATCATTGCCTGACTGGATGTGCGGTTCGTTGCCGATCTGCCAGCCGTTGATGCGCGGGTCCTTGCCATAGCGCTTTGCCATTTCGCTGACGACGCGGGCCACGTATTTCTGATAGGTCTGATTGGCTAGCGAGCCAGTGAGGCGCGCGCCATTGTGGAGGACGCGGCGGCCATTTGCATCGACGATTAAGACTTCCGGGTGCTGGGTGGCGAGCCATGACGGGATGCACGAGGCGGGCGTGGACATCAGAACTTTAAGTCCGTTGCGATCTGCGAGATTCACGACCTTGTCGAGCCACGTGAAATCGAATTGCCCGTCGGCTGGCTCGATTCGCTGCCAGGCAAATTCTGAGACATGGATGAAAGTGAAGCCGAGTTTCCCGATGCGCGAGATGTCGCGTTCCCACTGGTCCTCACTCCAATGCTCGGGATAGTAATAAACGCCAAAATCGGTGCCTTTTTCAGGGAAAAACTTCGATTCATCCGCAGGGGCGGAGGTTAAATTTCCATACAGGACGAATAACAGAACGATAATGCGTGTGATCATGATTGGGCCAGCCCCAGCATGTCCGACGAAATTGGCGGTTGGAAGCCGGAATGTGATGAGCCCGCGGGTGAGGTGAGTCGGTCAAGACAGAGGCAGCGCGTGGAAAAAGATGGAAATACCGAGGTGAGGCGTTTTGAGCGGGCGAAAAAATGCCATCTTTGCAGACCCTTGGACAAACACTGTCCACTACGCTCGATTGACTCCGGTCGTGCGAACATGCGATTGAAGTGGTAGCGAATGCTATTAGACATTCCATTTCTCTTTAAAAACGACCATGAATCCAAGTGCTCCGATCTTTTTCCTCGTCGCGACCACGCCCGTTATCGCCCAAGATTTTTTGGATCCTATGTTTGTAACTGCCTCGCGCTCGGAGCAAGCGGCGAGTTCGGCGGCATATTCGACCGCTTACATCGATGCCGATTTTATGCAGGACAACACGCGCCGCACGTTGCCGGAAGCTCTGCAATACACGCCGGGTGTGTTGGTTCAAAAAACTGCGCACGGTCATGGGTCGCCATTCATTCGTGGCTTCACCGGACGCCAAAACCTTCTGCTGTTGGATGGCGTGCGTCTCAATAATTCGACGCTGCGCAGCGGGCCGGTCCAGTACTGGAACACAGTGGATTCTCTCTCGATCGATCACTTGGAGCTGATCAAAAGCCAAGGCTCGGTGCTTTACGGGTCCGATGCCGTGGGTGGAACGTTGAACGGTTTTACAAAATCCTCGGATTTTCGCTCGCGCACGGCGGGCGAGACATATGTTGGCGGCTCGGCATCGTATGAATTTCGTGCAAACGGGCAGGGGAGTCACATCGGGCGATTCGAAACGGAAGCGGGAGTGGGCGGAAAATTTGGGGTTTGGCTCGGTCTTTCCGCGAAAGAATATGGCGATATCGAGGATTCATCGGTCGGCCGCATGTCGGGCACAGGCTACCCGGAGGAGGATCTCGACTTCCGCGCCGACTGGGCGGTAACGACGGATTCCACGCTGACATTTGCTTACAATTATGTGAACCAAGATACAATTTCGCGTTGGCACCGGACGGTGGAAAACCCGGGTTGGGAGAAAGATGGCCACGTTGCCCAGCCAGGACTCTGGAACGCCAATTCTTATGATCAGGAACGCTCGCTGGCTTACTTGCGGTATGCCGGAGAGAACCCACAGAACGGCTCGTTCATTCAACGCTGGAACGCTACGATTTCATACCAATCCTCCACCGACTCCGAGTTTCAGGACAGGAATCCTGCACAAAACAGCATTCGGGCGTCCAATATCGATCTCGAAACGTTCGGCGCGGACCTCTCTTTGGAATCCGAGGCGGGGCAGGGAACTTTGGTTTATGGCTTCGATTTCTATCACGACGATGTCCAATCCTCCGGCTATCAGCAGCGGACGAATGGCACGAATTTTAGAGAAGTTCTGCCGGTTGCGGATGATTCGGAATACGATCTTTTTGGCACTTTCGCCCAATATGTCTGGCGGCCGACCGAGGCCGTGGAAATCACTGCCGGTGCGCGCTACACTTACGCCCAGGCGTCGCTTGGCCGATTTTTCGATGCCACTGGTGCCCTGCAAACCGACCAATCCCAGAGTTGGAATTCGGCGGTTGGTGCGCTGCGCGGTCTTTACCGGATCAACCCCGAATGGAGTGTGTTTGGCGGAATTTCCCAAGCTTTTAGATCGCCGAATCTGGATGATCTTACCGGAAATATGAGTTCGCGGTCGGGCGGGGATTCGCTGGGATCTATCAATGTCGGTCCTGAGGAGTTTTTGACTTACGAAATCGGCGTCCGCCAAGACGCAGAAACTTACTCGTTCGCAGGTTCGGTTTTCTACACGGATGCGGATGATCTGATCACCGGGGTGCCGGTGGCTGCCGGCAGTGGAAATCAAGTCACTACGAATGCCTCGTCGGCCTTTATTTATGGCATCGAGGTGGAAGGTTCGTGGCGGATTTCTCCGCAGTGGACGCTGTCCGGTTTCGCTGCGTGGCAAGATGGTCGGACCGAGAGTCCGGCCTACCTCGGCGGGCCACAGGAGGACAAGCCGATGACTCGCCAACTTCCACTCACCGGCTCGCTGGCCCTCCGCTGGACCGCACCATCGGAAAAATATTGGATTGAAGGGCGAGTGCTCGCCGCCGCCACCGAGGACCGTATCACCGCCGCGGATCAGGCGGCGGACAACCAGCGCATTCCGACGGGTGGCACGCCCGGCTACGTGGTTGCCTCGCTCCACGCGGGTTGGCAGGTCAACGAGTATGTTGATTTGACCTGCGGAATTGAAAATCTGACGGACGAGGACTACCGCAGTCACGGTTCTGGGCAAAATGAGCCGGGCTTGAGTGGGATTTTTGGGGCTCGGGTTTCTTGGTAAACGGCCGCAGATTTTTGGAAATCTAAGGCATTTATTTCTTGATCTCGGCGTCGATGTGTCTAAGTTTTATTAAATTACGTGCCTATAAAATCACGTAATCATAATAAACCGGGGCATTTGCCCCAATAATAAACACAAATAACATACCTAAACCTATGAAAGCTAAATTAAGAATGAATCGTGGTTTCACTTTGGTGGAACTTCTTGTCGTTATCGTGATCATCGCGGCACTCGCGGGCCTCACTGCTCCTATGATTATCCGCCAAGCGCGCAAAGCCGACGCCGCTGAGGCCGTCAGCAATGCCCGCCAAATCGGAATCGCCATGTTTGAGTTCCAAGCCGAATACGGCGGTTACCCCGGAACAAAGACGCAGGAGTCTGTTGAATTAGCGTTTCCCGATCAGCAATATACCCTCGGTATCGGTGATTCTAATAGTTGTTTCCTTACGTTGTTTGCCGCCGAAATTACGCAATCGGAAGGAATGTTCTATGCCAAGGATGGCCAAACTCTCGGAAAGCCGGATGGCAATATTACCGGTGCAGAAGCCCTCAAAGCTGGTGAAGTCGGGTTTGGCTACGTCCTTAATGCCGGCGAAGGCATGACCGCCTCGGGTAATCCTTCCCGCGTGCTTGCAGTGTCTCCGCTCGATGATACAGGAGCAAAGTTCAATCCAGATCCCTTCGATAAGAAGGCGGTGCTTCTGCGTATCGATAACAGCGTTACGACAGCTAACATTGATACAGAGGGAGAAGTGCTAATTGGTGGTGTGGCCCTGCTTGATGGCGAATTCTGGGGAACTGTTGAACCGGAAATTGTGGCACCAGCAAAATAATTCGGTTTTAATCCAAAACGAGCCGGGCAACCATCTAGGTTGTCCGGCTTTTTTATTTGCGCGTCTTCAGTTCCTCGCCGACGGATGTGCGAGTCCAGCCCCAAGAAAAATGTCTCAGGAAATCATTTCGCAAGCGTTCCTTCCATATCCCGTTTCGACCCTCAGTCCGCCCATCGTTCCGACGGATCTGAGTTCTTTCAAAGCCCGCGGCATCTCCGAGGTGGAGCGTGACTTGCAGCAAAAACTTCAGGAAATCCGGGAGCAATACTTGCGGACCATCGATCATTTCAATTGGAATAAACTGGTCTATGAGGCGGAGATTCGCTTTGAGCCGATCGTTGGCGGAATTTATCATCTCTACGATATGCGTGGACGGCGCGCCCTCTCGATGATTTCCCCTCAACAGTGGTCGAGCCGGCATCTGGCCACCGTGCGCCTCAACGTGGATCGGCAATGGTTGATTGTGGAAATCGGCAAAGGAGTGGATTCGCGCGAATTGTTCGGCAGCGAATTGGCCGTTTGAAAGGCTACAGGCCCTTCAGTAATTCCAACGCCTTATCGAGCTGCGGATCGCGTCCGGCGGATTCATCAGCGGGACTCATTTCTACAGTATGATCCGGCTGTGCTCCGCGTGAATCGAGGTTTTCTCGTGTGCCGATATTGAACCACCCGCGGAAAGGAACTTGCAGGGAGCCGACATCGGGAATGGCAATCTTGACGGCTGAGATCACGCCGCCAGCGGTGGCGGTGCCGACTAGTGGAGCGCGTTTGAGATGTTTGACGGCGTGGCAGAAAATTTCCGCATTGGAAAAGGTGTCTTGGTTGCAAAGCACCACCATCGGGTGATTCCACGACGGCGAGGATTGGCGATCCACCGGGTATCCCATCGGGCCGTCACGGGAAATGGTGAATGAATGCTCAGGCTGGCAAAACATGGCCAGCATGCGGTCGGCTTCGCGGCCACCGCCGTTGTCGCGGAGATCCAGAATCAATGCCTCGGAGGTGAGGGATGCTTGGTAAACCTTCATTGCGAGATTTTCCAAGGTGTCACGGTTCATATTTGGCACCCGCAGATACGTGGTTTTGGGGTTGACCTGTGCCACGCGTTGGAGGGCGGTTTTTTCCCGCTCTTGTCGGCTCAACTCACGGGCTTTGTGGTAAGATATGCAACGCAGTTCGATCACCCGCTCCCGGCCATCCTTGCTGCGGATTCGCAACGGTAGCGGGCGATTTTCTGCACCGTTGAAAAACCGATGCAATGAAGTTTTGTTAGAAACTTCTTCGCCGGCGATTCTGAGGATGCGATCACCAGCCTGCGGCGGTTCCGGAAGCATCGAGACTTCGGATCCCGGGATGACCCGCGTGATGAGTAGCGGGCTGTCCGGATCTGGATTTTGATCGTCAAACACCATGCCAGGGTGGGCGGTCATTTCCTTGTCCGGAATTTTGCGGATTTCATTGGGCCAAGGCTTCGGGGTGAACGCCAAGTGTGAGGCGTTCAGCTCACCGCGAAGTTGTTTGATCACGCGGTTGAATTGCCGTGAATCTCTCGCCGTTTTTGCAGCATGTTCGTATTTGATTCGCAGCGTATGCCAGTCTCGCCCGTTCATTTTTGGATCATAAAAACGCTCGCCAAGAGTTCGCCAGATCCGCCGGAATCCTAGAGTCAGCACGTCTTCGCGAGGACGTTTCACCGTCATGGATATCGGGAAATCCACCGTCTCGGATTTCGTGAAAATTTCGGGTGTCTGATTTACTCGCCACAAAATAGCTCCCTCTGACGTGACGCGGATCGGAATGCCCCCGCGGTCCACCAAGGTTTGCATGTCGCTGCCATCCACGTTGATCTGATAGGTTTTCTTGGGGGATTTTAGTGCGCTTTGGAAATAGAGTGAGCGGGAGTCTGACGCCCACAGAACACGGATCGGCTCGATGCCTTTGGTGGAAATGAGTGTGGGTTCCAGATTGGCGTTGGGGCCGTTTTTTCCGAAATCAAACCGCCACAATTGAGACTCTCCGGATTTGTCGCGCTTTGCGGAAAACACCAACCAGCGACCATCCGGTGACCATCGGGGTGAACCCTCAAAAGCAGGGTGACGCGTCATATTCATGGCGGGTTTTCCACCATCGGCCGATACCAGCCAGATATCGCGATTCGCATTGCAGTCCTCCGCAGCGATTGCCAGCCACTGGCCGTCGGGAGACCAGTCAAAGGTCGGCCTGTCCCAACACTTGTAAACGAGACGTGAATCCGTGCCATCCGCTGCAGCGGTGAATACATCACCATTGCCCTCGATCCATGCGATCTTCGAGCCGTCTGAACTTAATTTCAATCGCCCCTTCGAACGTGACCCGCGAGTGACCGGCATTTCATGGACCAAGGCGTTGTTTACGACGTGAGTGCGGAAATAATTTGATTCCATGCCATCATCCCGCAGGAAATACAACCAGTCGCCTGCGGGTGAGAATCGAACTTCGTCTTCCGCCGCCGAGGTCTCTGTTAGACGAATGGGTGGCTTGCCTCGTTCCGTGACGATCCACAAATCACTTGCTGCCGAGAAGACAAGTTGTTTGAGATCTTGGGTGAAATCAGCACTCAGAGTTCCGTCGATGGTTAGGGTCTCGGTGGAAACATCTGGAAGTTTCTCCACAGTCCATAATGGGATGGCGGTCGGTTTTGGGTCGCTTTCCGGGCGATAGCGGAATAGCTCGAAACCGGAGGTGAAAATCAGCGTTGAACCATCGGCTGATAGACTCGGCGTGATGACTCCATCGTCGTGAAAATGCGTCAGCTTCCTTTCCTCTCCATGGATGCTCCGCCGCCACAGATTGGGCGTGCCATCGATTGCCGAAACGAAGTAAAAGCCGGTCCCATCCGGCAACCACATGGGCGAACGTGCTTCCGTTTCTCCAGTGACCAAGCATTCAAAAGTCCGCTCTTCGATTTGATAGAGCCAAATTTGTGACGCTCGCGCCCCCCGGTAGCCTTTGCGGAAAAGTTGTTCTCCGCCCCGGCAAAAAAGCACACTTTTGCCATCGGGTGACCATGCGGGGGAATGGCCTACGGCATCAAACAAACGCCGCTCACGGACATCTTTTGTTAGGTCAATTTCCAGGAGTTGTGTAGCCCCGGAACCAGGACGTTCGCGGGCACCTCGGACGAGTGCGTGCCTGCCATCCTGCGAAAGGCATTCGAGTTTATTGCCTTCGGTGTGGTAGGTATGTTGGAGAAGATGCCCGCCAGTCACTGGGATGGAATAAATTTGCAACGAGCCACTGCGGTTTGAGGAGAAAAGGATGCGTTTGCCATCTGGGCTGAAACGCGGATAGGCATCGCGGCCCGGGTGATGCACGATGCGTTCGGCCTCACCGCCATCGATCGAGGCGGTCCACAGATCTTCTGACCACTCGAAGACCAAGGATTTTCCATCGGGCGAAACCGCCGGAAATGAGATCATCTGTATGGAAATGGCTCCCGCTGGCGCTTCGGCGGCGCTAAACATCGTCGTAAGAAGCCAGACGGTGAACCAGAGTCGCATGCCGCAGAAACAAGCGGGAGTCCGGTGTTTGGGCAAGTGCCGAGTGCCGGGCCATCCCGTTCTTGCCAGTTCGCCCGGACGATCTAGGCTCCCGGCGTGAATGCATCATTTCCTATTTCCCCACCGAGGGCGTGGGCTGAAATCGATCTTGCGGCGCTTGGAAGAAACTTCCAAGTGGCGCGGGATGCGAGTGGCGGTTGCGACGTGATGGTGGTCGTCAAGGCTGGCGCCTATGGACATGGCTTGGAGGAAATCTCAAAAGCACTGGCTGGGAAAAATGTCGTTTATCTCGGAGTCGCAAACGTTGGCGAGGCGCGACGAATCCGGAACGCGGGAGTCACAACCCCGCTCTATTTGTTAGGCGCAACATGGGCTGGCGAACGCGAGGAAATCGTGGCTCGGGATTGGACCCCGTGTCTTTCGACCATGGAAGAGGCGGCGCACTTCAACAATCTCGCAAAAGCGGCAGACAAGCGGCTCAAAGTGCATCTTGCCGTGGACACCGGCATGGGCCGCGGTGGATTTTTATCGGCGGAGTTGCCCCGCTTGATGGGGTCGTTGGATCAGTTGGAATGGTTGGAAATCGAGGGCATCGGCTCGCATCTTCCGTCGGCGGACGAAGACGATGAATTCACCCGCTCGCAGATCGCTCGCTATCAGTCCGTCATCGAAGCACTTGGTGGTCCGGGCCGCTTTAAGTGGCGGCACTTGTTGAATAGCGCGGGCTTGCTGGGTTACGATCGCGGTGTGTGCAATCTCACGCGACCGGGTTTGATGCTGTATGGGGTTTCGCCATTGCCGATCTATCAGGATAAGCTTTCCACAGTGATGTCTTTGAAATCCCGGGTGACCTTGGTGCGCACATTGCCCGCAGGACATGGGGTTTCTTATGGCCGGCAATTCGTAACCACCCAACCAACGCGCGTTGCCACAATCGGTATTGGTTACGGGGATGGATATCCGCGGCATGTTTCCGGGAAAGGTGCGGACGTGTTCCTCAACGGTCGGCGCTGCCCGATTCTCGGGCGCGTGACGATGGATCAAATCATGGTCGATGTGACCGGAAGCGGCGAAGTAAATGAGGGCGACGAAGTGGAAATATTTGGGCCTAACATACCTGTGATCGAGATCGCGGAGAAAGCGGAAACCATCGTTTGGGAAATTTTCACCGGCATCACCCCGCGCGTCACAAGGTGCTATCGATAAGAGTACCGTTCTTCCTTGATCTTCAGCGTTATCCCATGAAAATATTCAATCTAGGCATCATCACCGCGCTTTACTTCATCCTCAGCGCCATTCCTTCCGCCGCCGATAACTCGCTCCCAGCCGACCAACGTCAAGCATCTCCAGGCCACACCACCTATCACATCGATCCCATCAAAGGTGATGATGCAAATTCAGGCGTCGCACGCGATCAAGCATGGCGGAGTTTTCAAGGTATCAATCGCTTGCGTCTTGCCGCTGGCGATCGCGTGGAGGTCATTGCGCAAGGTTCGTTCGACCGAACCTTGATGCTCGCCGGCAACGGCACAAAAGAGGAACCGGTGAAAGTCATCTTCGCCCCAGGCCGCTATGATTTCCATCCGACCGACGCTTACCGCGAGACTTATCAGATTTCCAACACCAATTCCGAGCCCGAGGGCCGCAAAGCGGTCGGCATCCTAGTGGCGGGGGCGAAGCATCTCCAAATATCCGGCCGAGAAGCGGTCATTTATGCTCGTGGCAAAATGATCCACGTTTGCATCGACGCCGCAGAAGACGTGTCGATCAACGGTCTCGCCTTCGACTATCATCGACCCACAGTTTCAGAATTTCGCGTCACATCACTGGGCGATGCTTTCGCTGATCTCGCGATCCACAAAGACTCTGCTTACGCCATCAAAGACGGAGCGATCACTTGGAAAGGGGAGGGGTGGTCAGAAACCACCGGCCTAGCGCAGGAACTCAATTCGCTGTCTGGTCGGCTTCAGCGCCGCAAGGATCCCTTGATCGGGCTGAAGTTGGAGGAGATCGCACCGTTCAAGATCCGCGCCCACGGTAAGCTAAACATGAAAGCGGATCATATCTATCAGATCCGCAATCCCCACCGCGATTGCGCGGGAGTCTTCACGCGGAACAGCCGCGACATCACATGGAAAAATGTCCACTTCCGCTTCATGCATGGCATGGGCATTGTGAGCCAGTTTTCGGAAAACCTCACCTTCGATACGGTCATCATCGCTCCTGATGAAACCACTGGTCGCACCACTGCGGCATGGGCGGACTGCATTCAGGTGTCCGGTTGTCGTGGCAAAGTGCTGGTAAAAAATTGCGTGTTTTCCGGCGCGCACGACGACGCCATCAACATCCACGGGACGCATCTGAGAGTCATCGAACAGTTGCCTGATAGAAAAGTGAAAGTTCGTTTCATCCACCCGCAAACCTTCGGCTTCATGGCTTTCAATCCCGGTGATGAAGTCGAGTTCGTCCATTGGGATTCGCTTGCGACTTATGGCCCGAATAGCTTGAAAACCGCGAAATTGTTATCCCCGATGGAGATGTTGCTCACTCTGGAAAACCCACTTCCTGAAGGCATACGCGAGAACGATGTGCTCGAAAACGTCACTTGGACCCCTGAAATCGAGATCCGTGGGTGCAAGATCTCTAACATTCCCACCCGAGGATTCCTAATCACCACGCGACGGCCGGTGCTCGTTGAGGATAATGAATTCCGCGCCACCAACATGAGTGCCATCCTGATTGAGGACGACGCCGCCGGTTGGTTCGAATCCGGCTGCGTACGTGACATGACGATCCGCAACAACCGTTTCCTCGAATGCGGTGAGCCTGTTGTCCATATCAACCCGCGAAACACCGTGCCGAACGCAGCGGTCCACCAAAATATCCGCATCCAAGATAACAAATTCGTGCTGCGCGGAGCCACCGCGATCAAGGCTCACAGCACTACCGGCTTGCACATCACCGGCAATAAAATCCACCCGTCCGCTAAGCCCGACGGACCTTCTTTCATCGACACCAAGGACTGCGCCGAGCTCGTCATTGATCAAAATCCGGTGAAATAAGCGCCTTAAAAACGCGTAACTACTACAACTTATGAAATCCATTCTCTCGGCCATAGGCCGTTTTTTCCCTATGTGCCTTTTTGCCGCATGTGCACTTTTTGCCCAAGCTGCTGAAAAAAAACCAAACTTTATCTTCATCATTGCTGACGACCATCGCTGGGATGCCATGGGTGCTGTCCAAAAAGAGCATGCTGAAAACGCCCGCTACCCGTGGTTCGAAACCCCATCATTGGATCGCCTCGCCGCCGGTGGTGTCCGCTTCCGCAATGCCTTTATCACTCACTCGATCTGCTCGCCGGGCCGCGCCGGATTCCTAACGGGGCAATACACCCACGTCAACGGCGTGATGGACAACGACACTCCGTTTCCTGAAAAATCAGTCTCCCACGCCACCTTGCTACGCGACGCCGGTTACCGCACCGCCTACTTCGGCAAGTGGCACATGGGCAACCAAAAAGGACCGCGGCCCGGATTCCAACACTCCGCCAGCTTCATCAATCAGGGAATCTATCAGGACTGCCCGTTTGAGATCAATAGCGTGATGACCCCCACTAGAGGCTGGGTGGACGATGTCACCACCGATTTCGCCATCGACTGGCTCAAGCAAAACCGCGACCAAGCAAAACCCTTCTCCATAGTCGTCGGATTCAAAAGCCCTCACAACAAACGCGGCGCTAACAACCTGCCTGATCGTCTGCGCAATCTCTACGAAGGCAAAACCACCCGCCGCACACCCAATTGCGAAATCGCCGCCATCTATCACAAGCCACTCACCGAAGATGACAAAGGCAAGGATCGCGGACTCTCCGCCAACTCAGTCCACCTTGACTACCTTCGCCACATCAAAGGCATCGATGAAAACCTCGGCCGTCTGCTAGATACCATCGACTCACTCAAACTCGCCGACGACACAGTTATCGTCTATTCCAGTGACAATGGCTACTACCTCGGTGAACGCGGACTCGGTGACAAACGCGCACTTTACGAAGAAGGTTTGCGCATCCCCTACATCGTCCGCTACCCGCGCTTGTTTCCGAAAGGCAAACTCGTCGATGACATGGTTCTCAATATCGACCTCGCCCCGACTTGGCTCGACCTTGCCGGTCTTCCTGTCCATCCCGGCATGCACGGCACAAGCTTCAAGGAAGTCGCCCTCGGCAACAAACCAGCCGATTGGCGCAACTCCTTCCTCTCCTATTACAAAAAGGAACTCGGCGACACCCCTACCTGCGTCGGCGTCCGCACCGAAAATGCCAAACTCATCTACTACAAAGGCAATCCAGAAATGACTGAAGCTTACGATCTGATAAAAGACCCGTACGAACTTCAAAACCTCGCCAAGGACAGTGAGTTCACCACTCCGCTTCACGCTGAACTCGTTCGTCTCGCCACGAAAGTCAAATACCCCTTGTCGGCTGACATGGTGCCAGTAAAACCATAAACTTACTCCACCCATTCCATCTCCTTCATGAAAACCCGTTTTCTCGCTCTCTTGCCGCTGCTATTCTTCCAGGCGCTATCCGCTACTGATCTCGAACTTGCATCCCCCTTCACCGATAACGCGGTGCTTCAGTGCGAAATGAAAGTTCCCGTATGGGGTTGGGGTAAACCCGGTTCCGAAATCACCGTCAGCTTCGCTGGTCAAGAACGCAAAACCACCACTAATTCTAACGGATCTTGGCGTGTCGATCTTGAACCACTCACTGCCAGCTCCGAGCCCCAAGCTCTTATTGTCAAAGATGCCTCCGGCGCATCGATCACACGCAACAAGCTTCTCGTCGGTGAAGTTTGGCTCGCCTCCGGACAATCGAACATGGACTGGCTCGCCGGAAAATCGAACGTCGGCACCATCGCCCGTGATTTGGCTAAAAACCAAATCCCCATTCGCGAATACCTCGTTGATACCGGCTCTTCCATCTTCCCTTGCAGCCGCGCGGACTCCAAGGCTGGTTGGCAAGGACCGGAAAGCGCTGGCGGTTTTTCCGCTCTTGCTCTAGCGTTTGCTGTCGAAATCCAACGCGAACTCGGCGTCCCTGTCGGCATCCTCCGCGCCAGCCACGGCGCTACGCCATCGGAAACATGGACCGCCTACGAAGGCTTCGTTTCTCAACCGGACTTGAAACACATCACCCAGCTCATCGAGGAAACCGATCCCTCCACCCCCGCAGGCCAAGCCGCCTACACCCGCCACTACGAAGATCTCCTCACTTGGCAGCAGGAAAGCGCCAAGCTGATCGAAAAAGGTGGTGAAGCTCTGCCGCGCCCTCCGATTCCCGGCGTTGCCGGCGATTGGAAAGGTGCCTCACGCATGCACAATAAAAAAATCGCCCCGCTGATTCCCTACGCCATCCGCGGCGTGATCTGGTGCCAAGGCGAACACAACTCCGGTGATGGCAAAATCTACGCCAGCAAAAAACAAGCCCTTCTCGATGGCTGGCGCAAACTTTGGAACCGCCCCGAACTTCCTTTTTATTTTACTCAACTCCAATGCTACGGTGGTCCCGATCCTGATAGCATCGGCTTCGCAGATGCCCGCGAGGCTCAAACCCTATTCTACAAAAACAACCAACATGTCGGCATGGTCGTCCAAACCGATCTCAATCCCGTTAGACCCGAAGGCATCCACCCGTTCAATAAACTCGATCCCGGCAAGCGCCTCGCGCGCTGGGCTCTCGCGAATGACTACGGACGCAAAGACCTAGCTTTCACCGGACCGATGTATGAATCCCATCAATTTTCCGGCGGCAAGGTCCGCGTCAAGTTCACCCAACGCGGCCCCGGCGGCGGCCTCATGGTCGGCTCGAAAGGCCTCGAGGCTGATGCAAAAACTTCTCCCGAATCCTTCGTCGAACCCGCTCGCGAAACTCCCGGCAAAGCGCTCCAACATTTCCGCCTCGCCGGAAAAGACCGAGTTTGGCACCCCGCCACCGCTGTCATCGATGGCGAAGAAGTTGTCGTTTCTTCACCGCAAGTCTCAAAACCCGTTGGTGTCCAATACGCTTATAGCGCATCCCCACTGGGTTCTAACCTCTACAACCGTGCTGGCCTTCCCGCAATTCCCTTCGCCATCCTCGATGGCAAAGTGCTTTTTCAGGAAGATATCAAAAAGCCAGAACCGAAAGCCATCGCCTCCACCGAGCCCAAAGGCTCCCTCAACCCCTCCTCACTCATGCGCACTGGCATGGTCCTGCAGCGGGATCAAAAAGTCCCCGTCTGGGGCCACGGCATTCCCGGTTCCACCATCACCGTCCGCTTTGCCGGTCAGGAAAAAACCGCTACCGTCGATGAATACAAACGATGGAGCCTTCACCTCGACCCCATGCCTGCTGCTGCCAAAGGTCGCGATCTCCAACTCAGCTCTAGCGCTAACGAAACCCGCACCATCAAAGACGTGCTCGTCGGCGACGTCTGGTTCCTAACAGGAGGGCTCTCTGTCTCCGGTGAAATCTTCGGCGCTAAAGGCGCAGCCACCTTTCCCACCGAGGCACTGCCACTCGTGCGCGAATTCCGCATCCGGACCAAGACCCGCCGTCACGCCACTCCCCGCAAAATGGGCATGGAAGTCGGTGGTGGAACTAAATACGGTTCCTTCTGGGATACCATGACTCTCGATAACGCCGACCGACCTCCCTCGGTCTTCGGTTATCACTTCGCCAAAGCCGTTCACCAACCTGGTGTCCCCCTCGGTCTTATCAATCTTGGTGGTGATAGCCCACCGCTTACCTGGATTTCCCTCGAAGGCATGCAAAGCGTCACCGGCTTCGAAGAAAAACGCGACGAAATCAACCTCGCCTACCCGAACACCGAGTCCGCTAAAAAAGCCCTCACTGCCTACATCGCAGACCTCAAATCCTACGCAGCCAGCATCTCAGATCTGCGCAAGGCCGGAAAGGAAATCCCCGATGCCCTCGCCGCCGCGATTCCGAATTTTCCCTCTCCGCCATACAACCAATGGGTAGGCTACACAGAGACGGCGACTCACACCTATAACTTCTGCATCGCACCGAACACCCCATGCGGCGTTCGCGGTGTCGTCTGGATGCCCGATCCAAGCAATCTCGAAACCGACAAATCCCGCTACGCCGCAGCCGTCGCCGCTTACGCCAATAGCCTCCCAATCACTTACGGCCAAACCAAGGTCCCCTTCGTCTTTGCCCATCCCAAAGACGGCGGCGAAGCCCCAAAACTCCCCGACGCCACCCGCATCGACTTCGCCGAATGGCCAAAATCCCTCGCCGACATCGCCACCCAACTCGGCTCTGCCGTCAAAGCGAAGTAGCGCTCGCAACTTCCTTCCCATAATCAGCTTCGAACTCCGCCTGCTCATGAAGACTAGATTTTGACTTATGGAGCGTCGCACTTTTTCGATCCTTTGGAAAGTCTTCCTGCCACTTTCCTTGCCGCTCCCAGCTGCTGAGATTCACCTCGCTCAAGGATTGATGGCGGGGGAGTCATCTGCTAACTCCATAATCCTCCAGACGCGGCTGACTTCTACACCAGTTCTCACCGATGGCGATGTGCCAGGTGCTAAAGGAGTTGGGCGATTTGAAATAGGGGCATCACCAGATTTTCTAGATGTTCGACGTACACCATGGCTCACGGCAGAAGAAAGCGGAGACTTCATTCTCAAGGCGCAGATCGATGGCTTAAGTCCTGCTACAACCTATCATTATCGAGTGGTTTTTGGAATTGATCCCGAGCACACGCGAGCTAGCGACGCCGCTTCCTTTGAAACGCTCCCAGATGCCGGGCAAAACGCTGCAATGAGTTTTGTTCTCACCAGTTGTCTCAATTATGCGTTCTTCCAATATGGTGATAAATCCCACCCCCCTGCGAACCTCGTGGACCGCAAGCTGGGTTATTCCGCACTGGAATCCATCCGCCGGTTGAATCCTGATTTCGTAATCCTCAACGGAGATTGCGTTTACTATGACCATCCGTGGCAAACGCGGGCGAAAACCCACTCCGAACTCCGCAAAAAATGGCACGAACAATACGCAATGCCGAGGTTTCAAAAACTTTTCGCTCAAACCGCCACCTACTGGCTCAAAGACGACCATGACCACCGCTACAATGACTCGGATACTTCCGGAGACATGGAACCATCGAACGAACTCGGCATCGATACTTTCCGCGAACAAGTCCCGGTTGTGAATCCTGATGACGCAAAAGCTGTCACTTACCGGACCCACCGCATGGGTCGTGATTTGCAACTCTGGTTTGTCGAAGGCCGCGATTACCGTAGCCCTAACGGAATTCCTGACGGCCCGGAAAAATCCATTTGGGGCACCGTGCAAAGAGAATGGCTCCAGCGCACGCTCAAGGAAAGCGACGCCACCTTTAAGATTCTTATCTCACCCACACCGATGATCGGCCCGGATGATGCCCACAAGAAGGACAATCACGTCAACGCTAACGGCTTCCGCCAAGAAGGTGATGCATTCTTTTCTTGGCTGAAGGAAAACGGCATCGCCCCCGGTCGTTTCTTCGTCCTTTGCGGAGACCGCCATTGGAAATATCATTCGCTGCACCCCAGCGGATTCGAAGAATATTCCTGTGGTGCGCTCAACCGCGAAAATGCACGCGTAGGCCGCAATCCAGGCGATCCCAAGTCGAGCGATCCCGAAGCAAAAATCTTTCAGTCCTACACCGACACCTCCGCTATTGGCGGATTTTTGCGTGTGAATCTAACACATAGCGGCCCGAAAATGCAGGCATCCTTGGAGTTCATTTTTCATGACGATACCGGTGAATCTATCAACATTAGCCTAGTGCACTGAATAATCAAATTATGATTGATCGTCATTTAATACCATTTTCTCGCAATCGCCGTGCATTCCTAGCCAAGGCGGGAATGGCGGCGGCGGCATTATCGATTCCCCGCGTCGCCAGCGCCCTGGATGTTGCCGCATCCGAATCGGCGACACTTGATGTGGCGTCCTTGTTTGAAGCGGGTAGCCCCGAAGTTCTCGCCCTTGCCAAGCGGGTGATGGAAAAGTGCGTGCTTGATAAAATCAGGCCGCCCAAGCCGCCCATCGAGCGCGTCTGGGTCACCCCCGGTGGACCTCACTATCTCGGCCAGTGGATTTGGGACACGATGTTCGTCGTAGATCTGTTGAGCATTCTTCCCGATAAAGAGAAACAAATCCGTGAAATTTTCCTAAACTATTGGGATTTCCAAGACCGTTGGAACAAAACTGCACCCGAATATGCCCGCGACATGATCACGGTGGCCATTAAAACGGAGCCGCAGCCACAACGACAGTTTTCGCAAATTCCGATCCTTGCCTGGGGTGTCGAACGGGTGTTCCGCCGCAATGGTGATAGAAAACTCCTCGAAATTTGCCTGAGCAGACTCGAACGCTTTCACGATTGGTATTGGCGCGAGCGCGACCTCCATGACAACGGTCTGATCACCCTCGGTGCCTACACCGGCGTGGTGCAGCATGCGAAATGGGAAACTTTTGACTACGAGTGCAACATGGACGGCATGAAGATGACCGCTCACCCGACCCGTAAGGGCCCGAACGAAGGCGCATGGTATGCGGACATCTGCGTGCCCGGCAACAACGCCTATCTCATCATGGCGGAACGCTGCCTCGTCCGCCTGGCAGAAATCATGGGCGACCACGAAATGGCGAAACGCCGCACGGCACGCATCGATAAAGGCGTGAAAGGCATGCGCGAACACCTGTGGGACGACAAGGCTGGTACCTTTCTCTCCGTCAAACGCGAGACTCTCGAAAAAATCCCAGTCGCCACCATCGGCAGTTGGATTCCACTATATGCCGGAGTGCCCACGCCAGAGCAGGCGAAACGCATGGCTGAGGTGCTCGCCTCGCCCGCCTGGCAAACACCCTTGCCGGTGCCCACCGTGGATCGCAATGACAGCCGCTGGAAATCCGGTGGTTTCTGGCGCGGCGATGTCTGGCCGCCAACCAACTATCAGATCGCCTCCGGTCTCTCCGCCTATGGCCACCATGTACTCGCCGCAGATATCGCCGACAAAACCATCGCCAATGCCATCAAAAACGGTATCAGCGAAAACTATGACTCCGTCACAGGCAAAGCGCTCGGCGTCTCTGATTACAGCATGAGCAGCACACTCATCGCAATGATGCTCGACGGCCTCTCACGCCAACACCGTTTAAAACTCTGCAGCCCTCGCTAAGATAAGCCAGAACAGTAAGCAACGTAGTGGCGCATCTACTATTTGTCCCGGCGTGGGAGCTTTTAAAGCTTGAGCCTTTAAGTGACAGATAATTAAACAGAATATTTTATTGTATATTTGCTCTGCGGTTATAGGAGCCTTTAAGTGACAGATAATTAAAAAGAATATTTTATTGTATATTTGCTCTGCGGTTATAGGGTGGGCGGGTGAGAAGATCTCGGTGGTTAGCGGAGTGGGGGGAGCCTTTAAGTGACAGATAATTAAAAAGAATATTTTATTGTATATTTGCTCTGCGGTTATAGGGTGGGCGGGTGAGAAGATCTCGGTGGTTAGCGGAGTGGGGGGATTCGGTTTCGAAGCCGGCGATTTACCATTGTATTTCGCGGGTGGTGGACCGGCGGTTTGTTTTTGGGGAGAGGGAATGTGAGGCGTTCCGGATGTATCTTCGGATGTATGAGAACTTTTCAGGGTGTCGGGTGCTGTCTTACTGTTTGATGTCCAATCACTTCCATCTGTTGTTGGAAATGCCGCCGATGGCGGCGGGTGGGCTGTCTGACGAGGAGCTGCTGCAGCGGCTATCCGCGCTTTATTCAGAGGCTTTTGTGGCGGAAGTGGCAGAGGAATTATTGGAGGCGAGGAGGACTAAAAATGAGACTTGGGCGACGGAGGTGCATGGGCGGTTTTGCTATCGAATGCACAGTTTGAGTCAGTTCATGAAGGGTTTGTTGATCCGTTTTACGCGCTGGTTTAACCGGACGCATGCGCGGACGGGGACGCTGTGGGAAGAGCGATTTAAGAGTGTGATTGTGGAAAGCGGGATCGCCGCGCGGACGATGGCGGCTTATATCGATCTCAATCCGGTTCGAGCCGGGATGGTCAAAGATCCGGCGGATTATCGCTGGAGCAGTTATGGCGAGGCGGTGGGTGGCGGAAAGAAAGGAAATGGGAAAAAGGCGCGCGAAGGCTTGGTGCGGGCGTATTTTTGTGATCAAGGCATGGGATTTGATTCCGAGAAATGGCTCGAAGTATCGCGCTTGTATCGACGGTTGATGGGACTGGCGTTAGGTCGGAAACCGGGGCGGGCCGATGTGGTGGGGAAAGGAAATGGGCTTGGTCAGAGCACGATGAGCACGGCGGAGATGTTGGAGAGTAAGGACAACGAGACCGTGCTCAAAGATCTTGGAATGGCCAAGATGCTGCGTTGTCGCGTCAGGTATTTTACAGATGGCGCGGTGATTGGCAGCAAAGAATTTGTGAACGAGGCGTTTGCGAATGCGCGAGAGCGATTCGGGCCGAAGCGCAAGGACGGGGCACGAGCGATGCGCGGGAGCGGCAGCGGGGCGAAGGGGTTGCTGTGGAGTATGCGAGACCTGCGGGTGAGGGTTTGACCTAGTAGGTAGTAAAGTTTAGATTGCGGGATAGAGCGTCTTGAGTTTGATGCGGGCCTTTTCGTTCGTAAACTGCCAGTTGATCGGTTTAGAAATTGCGTTCTTGGATTTGATATAAGCTTTCACCTCTTTCCTAAATTCCTCTGGTGAGCTGATCCGCCGGTCCAGGCAACTTGTGCCCAGCATCCCGATTTCGATCTCCGCCATGTTGAGCCAACTGCCGTGTTTTGGCGTGTAGTGGATTTCGAAACGCTCACACAACTCGCGCGCCTTCTCGGGGGAGAATGTTTCATAAAGTGAGGCCGTGTTGTGGGTGTTTAGATTGTCCATCACCAGCACGATCTTTTCGGCATCCGGCAGCATGACATTCGCAATGTGATCCATACAGGCGGCGAAATCCACGGCGGTTCGCCGAGCGTCGGCTCCCACGAAAACATCGCGCTTTCCCAGATGCGGCAACGCGATCATGAAGCCGCTAGCGCTTCCCTCCCGCACGTATTCGTAATCTTGCTTCGCGGCATGGCCGGGCCTCGCGGGTATGGATTGACGGCTATCGGAAAGCAGCTGTTTGGCGAACTCATCCAAGCATACGAGAGGGCGCTCTTGGCGTGGTGGCCTGATGTAGACCTCAAGCACGTCCTCCATTGCGGCTACGAAGGCGGCATTCTGTTTGGGCGGGATACACCAACAGTCCTGTCGCCAAGGCTTGAGTTGGCTTTTTTTAAAATGGTGCCGACCGATTGGTGTGAGATGGCGTCGATGACTTCGATCTCGACAAGATGTTGTGAGATCAGACGCAAAGTCCAGCGGGCACGGCCTGCGGGAGGTTTGGAACAGGCAAGCTGAATGACACGCGCTTGGACATCCCCGGTGATTTTGACCTCGCGAGGCGGTTTTTCCCGTGTCTTGCGCTCCAAAGCCCCGAGCGGACCTACCTCACAACAGCGGATACGAAGGCGTTCGAGTGTGCTTGGAGTCATTCCTGTAGCCAGACGGATCTCGCTGTCCTTGAGCGCGGGGCCGCAAGGCCCTTCGTCTGATAGAAGAAGCGCAATGGCGCGCAGGACCCGTGATGGATTGCCGCGCTTTTGATCGCGGATCGCTTCAAGTTCCTGACGCTCGGATTCTGATAGCTTAATTCGGTGTAATTTAGCAGGCACCTGACTGATTGTACATACCTGCAAAAAAGTACAATTTTAAAATTAATTTATTATTCATATAAAGTTTTACACGCTACTAGGTTGGTGCGTAGAAGACGCCTTTGCGTTGCTAGAAATTATATAGCGAAAGGGTCGAGCGCAAACCATCGGTTCTAGTTAGAAAAAAACACCCGATTGCCTTGAAAGGCGATCGGGTGTTTGTGAGATGTTTTGGCTTGAGGATTTACCAGTCGTTGCCGCCGCCACCTTTGTAGCCGCCGCCGCCACCTTTGTAGCCGCCACCGCCGCCACGGCGTTCGCCGCCGCCGCCACCACGGCGTTCGCCGCCGTAACCGCCACCGCCGCCGCCACCACGGCGTTCACCGCCGTAGCCACCGCCGCCACCGCCACGGCGTTCACCGCCGTAGCCGCCACCGCCGCCGCCACTTGGACGAGCTTCTTTGGGTTCTGAGGCGTTCACGCGGAGTGCGCGGCCTTGATAATCGTAACCATTGAGCGCTTCGATAGCTGCGTTCAGCTGGGCCTGGTCGCCGAGGGTTACGAAAGCGAATCCTTTGGATCTGCCGGTTTCGCGGTCGGTGATGATTTTGACCCGTTCGACGGGGCCGTATGCGGCAAAGAGTCCGGAGACGTCTTCTTCAGTTGTGGAGTAGGGCAGGTTGCCCACGTAGATGTCCATTTTTGTCTATTCTAATCACGCCATCACTTTCAACACTTCCTGAGACCATGGCGTTAGAGACCAGACGAAGCGCGCCCATTCGCGAATTTGCGGAATGAACGCTGGGGTCTTTATAGGACGGATGGAGGGTTGGCAAGGATGTTTTTCAGAACGGAAAAAGTGGAATTACCGGGAAAGCGCTTGGATGAGCTGGATGGCTTCGGGGAAATCGCGGCGGATTTGGAGGGCGCGGGTGGCGGCGGCGAGTGCTTCATCGCGTTGTCCGATGCGGGCGTGGATGGTGGCGCGGGCGTAGGGAATGGCGGAGTCCGAGGGATCGGCCGCTTCGCCTTTGAGTAGGGCATCGATGGCTTCGGAGGGTTGGTTAAGGGCGCTGCGGGCTAGGCCGAGATTGTACCAGGCTCGGGCATTGGAGGGATCGATACCGAGGGCTTTTTCGAAAGAGTTTATGGAATTCCGGAGATTTCCGGCCTCGCTCCAGGCGAGGGCGAGTTTGTAATGGTATTCGGCCTCTCCGGGAGCTAGGCGGATGGCGTTTTCCAGGGATTTGATGCTGCCGGTGGTATCGCCGGTGGTGCTGAGGAGAATGGCGAGGTCATGGTGAAATGGTGGGGAGTTGGGATCCCACTCGATGGCTTTTTGGATTTGGCGGATCGCGCCGGGGGTGTCGCCTCGGTGGTAGGCGAACTGGCTGAGTTGCATGCGGCCGGTGGGTTGATCCGAGTTGTGATCGAGCATGTGGACGAGTTCGCGGCCGGCTTTGGTGGTGAGATCGAGTTGATCGACGAGCGCCCATGCGGCAGCTACGCGGACCGAGCGGATCGGGTCGTCCAGAAATGGCTGGAGTGCGGCGCGGACGGCGGCGTTGTTTTGGCGGACTTGGTGGGTGAGGGCGCGGATCGCGGCTTCGCGCACCAAAGGGCTTTCATCGGAGGTTCGGGCGAGCAGGGCATCGGTGACCGTGGGTTCGAAAACCCAGCGAGCGAGGAGGTGGCAGGCGGTTCCTCGCCAGGCGGCGATTTTTTCGGTTTTGAGGAAAGCGATGAGTTCGTCACGCGTGGTGGGATCGCCTTGGCGGGCGCGGGCGACCATTTGGGCGCGGGTGCGGGTGGGGCGGTTCATTCGGTCGCCGTAAAAATTGTTGGTTTTTTCGAGTGCCCACTGCGTGTCTTTGTCGGTGTGGCAGCGGTTGCAGGCGTTCGGGGTGCCGAATTGCTGGGTGAGCAATGGATCGGGGATGGTGAATCCGTGGTCGTGGCGCGGATCGCGTTGCATGTAAGTGGTTTGCGGCATGTGGCAGGACGTGCAATCGTGGCCAGTCGAGCCAGGGGTGCAGGGGCTGTGGGTGGCCGGATTGATCACCGGGGCGGGCGGTTGGGTGCCGCCGGAATGGCAGCGCATGCAGAGCAGGTTTCCGGCAATGAGGCGTTTGTTGCTATGCGGTTCATGACAATCGCCGCAACGGACGCCGGCATGGAACATCGCGCTGGATGAGAAGGCGGAGAACTCGTAGTTTTCATCGCGGACTTGGCCGTCTGGATGGTAGGTGTCGGTCTGATCGGTGACCGTGAGGGAGAAGTGATCGTAAAACGATTCGCCGGGAATGAGGTCGCCGGTGATTTCGCCGCGGCGGGCGTGGCAGGCGGCGCAGGTCTCGGCCATTTGTTCGCGGGATTGCCGTTTGATGGTGGGATCTTTGATATTTTTCGTTTTCGGATTGTAGTCGACCGGCGGTTTTTTCTGCCACTCCACGTGATTTTTCATCGGCCCGTGGCAGGCTTCGCAGCCGACGCTCATTTCGGCCATTTTGGTGTGGTAGCTATTGGTTTGCGGTTCGTAATTTTTACGCAGGCGGGTGTTATGGCAGGCGGCGCACATTGAATTCCAGTTCATGCCTTGGCCGGTCCATGAGCCCCAGTCACCGGGATTGCGTTCTTCCTCGCCATAGACATCGAAGAGTTCGTTTTTGTTAGGATCGTAGCTGACATCGCAAGTTTGCAGGCGGCCGCCGGGAGCCGGGATGAGGAATTGGCGCAGCGGGTCATTTCCGATGATGCGTGTGACGGGATAGGCGCGGCGTTGGTTGTCGATGCCGCGAGTGAGGATTTTTGCGAGTCCGTCGGCATCGAGAAATGCTTCGGAAGTGTCTTTGCCGTGGGTTAGGGTTTGTTTGGGCGAAAACGTTTTTTGATCCATGTCCGTGCGGTATTCGCGTTCGGCGAGGCCGTGATTGGAATTCATCCAGCCGGCGAAGGCGGTTTCGTGGCATTCCTTGCATGACGCAGAGCCCGCGTATTCGGCGTGGACCTCGTCCTCGGGGGCAATGACCGATTCTACTTTTGCTATGGCAGGGGATGGGGATTGGGTTTTGTCCGTAGGTTTTTGATAGTGCCATAATGCTAGAAACGCAATGGCGGCAATCCCGATAACGATTGCGAAAACGCATAGTTTTTTACCCGATGACATGCTGGTTTTTTGGATAGGTGGAGATTTTATCAAACGTCGGAGTGTCGTGAGTGGATTTGTTGGATCGCCCAGTTTGCTGATTCGGAAATCAGCGGATCGGGATCGGCCTCGGCGCGGGCAAGGGCGGCGAGGTCGTCCGGGTTGCCGGTGTTTCCCAAAGCGATGCAGACGTTACGCAGGAAGCGCGGGCGTTTGATACGCTTGATGGGTGATTTTGCAAACAAGGAGCAGAAGGCGTCGTCGTCAAGATCGAGGAAATCCCGGAGTTTGTTTTCAAACACGGCGGATCTGGCATGGAATGTCAGGTCGCGGGAGGCCACGGCAAATCGGTTCCACGGGCAGGCATCGAGGCAATCGTCGCAGCCATAAATCCGGTCGCCTATGGCTTCGCGAAATTCTGGCGGGATTGGGCCTTTGTGTTCGATGGTTAGATAGGAGATGCAGCGCCGTGCATCCAATTGATGGGGGGCGGTGATGGCTTGGGTCGGGCAGGCGGTGATGCAGCGGGTGCATTTTCCGCAATGATCGCCGAAGGGTGTGTCGGGTGTTAGATCAAGGGTGGTGAGGATTTCCGCGAGGAAAAACCAAGTGCCGAGATGGCGGTGGATTTGCACGGTGGATTTGCCATTCCATCCGAGACCGGCATCGCTGGCGAAATCGCGTTCGAGCACCGGGCCGGTGTCCACGTAGGGTTTTTGGATGCCTCCGAGCGACTTGAGTTTTTCGTCAAAGTCCCGGAGTTTTCGCTCGATGATCTCATGGTAATCGTCGTTCCAAGCGTAGCGAGCGATGCGGTAGCCGCCGTCATGGCCAGTTGGGAACGGGCTGTGGCCGGGGAAATAATTCAACGCGAGGCAGATGAGCGATTTGCAGTCCGGCAGGACTTCGCGGGGATCGCAGCGGCGTTCCGGAGTGCGTTCTAACCAAGCCATTTCGCCATGTTTGCCATCGGTGATCCATTGATTGAAGTTCGCAGCGTGGGTGGCCTCGCGGGCGAGGGCGATCCGGCAATCATCGAAGCCCAAGTCCACCGCCCAGCGTTTGATGTCCTGCACGAGGCCGCTCATGGTTGATGCGTGAAAAAGTAGCAAGCGCATTCGAGGATTCCGGTGGCCACCTCGTTGAAGCAAAGTCCGGCGGTATCAAGTTTCAGGTGGGCGGTTTGCTCGTAGAGCGGTTGCCGTTCGGCCATGAGGGCGGCGATTTTGGTGGCTGGGTCCTCGGTTTGAAGCAGCGGACGGCTGAAGTTTTTCGCGGTGCGCGCCAGGATCACATGCGCCGGGGCGTGGAGCCAGACGACGTAGCCCAATTGTTGAAGCAGCGCCCGGTTTTCCTCGCGTCCGATCACGCCGCCGCCGGTAGAAATAATCCGTCGTGGGGCTGTGGGATCGTTGAGTTCGCGCAAGAGCGCTGTCTCCATATCGCGAAACGCGGTTTCCCCCTGATCGGCGAAAATGGCGGTGATCGGTTTTCCTGCGCGCTCTTCGATTGTCTGGTCCATGTCCACCAGCGGGTAGCCCAGCCGTTGGTGGAGCTCGCGGCCGACGGTGGATTTTCCGCATCCCATGAAGCCGATGAGAACAATGTTCTTCGGTGGCGGAGTCGATTGGTTCATGGGCAGACCCTAGCCTGTCAGACTCTCCGATGGAAACGGCAAAATAGGAGTTCGCATCCTGCCGCATCCTCTGACACAACCTTCGGCGTGCCCGAGACCCGAATTATCCATGCCGACGACGAAGAAATGAAGGACGCCGTGAGCGAAGCCTGTGCCTTGCTGCGCGCCGGCGAAATCGTCGCCCTGCCCACCGAAACCGTTTACGGCCTCGCCGCCGATGCCCTGAACCCCGACGCAGTCGCGAAGGTGTTCGCCGCGAAGGAGCGCCCGTCGTTCGATCCTCTGATCGTCCACATCGCGTCGCGCGGGGACTTAAAAACGGTGGCCATCGTGCCGGAGGAAATCGCCGAGATCGTGGGAAAACTCACCGCCGCCTTCTGGCCCGGCCCGCTCACCTTGATCTTGCCGAAGCACCTGGACGTCCCGGATTTGGTCACGAGCGGGCTTCCCACGGTGGCGGTTCGGCAGAGTGCGCACCCGGTTTTCCGCGCGATCAACAAGGAGTTGGGCCGTCCCATTGCCGCACCCAGTGCGAACCGTTTCGGGCGGATTTCGCCAACCTCCGCCTCGGCGGTCGTGAAAGAACTCGGTGGCCGAATTCCGCTCATCGTCGATGCCGGAGCTTGCGCTGAGGGGGTCGAAAGCACGATCATTTCGATCGAACCACGCCCGGGGAAAAAACCGATTTTTCACCTTCATCGGGCGGGCCCGGTCACCAAGGAACAGCTCCAAGAATATGGAAAGGTTGAAAAATACCGGGAAAAAGCTGGTGATTTGCCACACGCGCCGGGCCAGCTCCCGAGTCATTATGCGCCGCTCACTCCGCTTATTTTGCTAGAAAATCCCACGGATTTCAAATCCGAACCTGGGAAAAAATACGGACTGCTCAGTTATCGTGGTGAAGATGATAGCCCTTACGTCACAATGCACGACTGGGAAATCGTCGAGTCTCTCAGTCCCGGCAGTGGCAAGCTGGCTGAGGGTGCGATCCGCCTGTTTTTTGTTATGCGCCTGCTCGATGAAGCGGGCCTTGATGCGATCATCGCCGAGCCGGTGAGTGAAACCGGCCTTGGTGTCGCCATCATGGATCGCCTGCGCCGCGCATCCACGAGTCGTTGATTGGCGGCATTCGAGGGTGGCAATCTCCGCCGTGGCGTATTATTTCCGGGTCGCGATTATGAGCACATTCATTGCGAATTCAGACTACGAAGAAAAAGATAGCGATCCAATCTGCCTTCAGCCCGGCGATGAAATCCAAGCGGGCGCGGCTGATCGCACATGGCCCGGTTGGGTTTGGGCGACCGATGGGCGCGGCAACGATGGTTATGTGCCCGAAGAAATCCTGGAACCGCTGGGTGACGGCCGCTTCCGTGCGAAAGAGGTTTTCGACCCGACGGTTCTAACCATCCGCCGCGGTGACCGCTTGAAATCGATCCGACAAATCCACGGTTGGCACTGGTGCCGCAGCGAAAGCGCAGGAAAGGAAGGCTGGGTGGCTGGATATTTGCTGAAACCTGAAGGTTTGTGATAGATTGGTTGAGGTGGGGTTCAAGGTCGGCTTTTTGATCTCCGGTCTTTACTATTTTGCGCAGGGGAGTCATTCATACCTACGTAATTCCAACCATTATGTTCGGCTTTCGGTTTATCAAAATTCCTCCCACCACACATGTCATCCAATACTCGGGTGGAAACATTGTTCGCGAGGGAGCTGGGTTGTCATTTTTTTACTATTCGCCGACCACTTCACTTGTCGCGATACCGGTGGGAAGTACGGACGTGCCGTTCATTTTTGAAGAACAGACTGGCGACTATCAGACTGTTAGCCTCCAAGGTCAGATCACCTATCGTATCGCTGAGCCACAGAAGGTGGCGGAACTCATGGACTTCACCCTCGCGCCTCACGGCCGCGGATTTTCTTCCGACGATCCCGAAAAACTCCCGCAGCGGGTTATCAATCTCGTGCACGTTCTTGCACGCGCGGAAATTGAAAAGCTCCCACTCCGGCAGGCTTTGCGCGGCTCGGAGTTTCTCGTAAAGGCGATCCGTCAGCAACTCGCGGACTCTCCGGAAATCGACGCACTCGGCTTGCAGGTTCTGGGCCTCTCATTGCTGGCGATCAAACCGACTCCTGAAACTGCCAGGGCGTTGGAGGCGGAGACGCGCGAACAACTGCTCAAAGGGGCGGATGAAGCGATTTATGCCCGCCGCAACGCCGCCGTGGAACAGGAGCGCGGCATCAAGGAAAACGAACTCAACACCGAAATCGCAGTTGAGAACAAAAAACGCCAGATCCGTGAAACCCAAATGGATGCGGAACGCGCTGTGCAGGAGAAGAAAGCCCAACTGCAACGCGCTCAGTTGGACACCAATATCAGTTTGGAAGATGAACGCAAAAAATTGGTCGCGCTCTCAACGGAAAACGCCAAGGCCGAATCGGATGCTCGTGCTTATGGCATTTCCAAGACCATGCAGGCGCTAGCGAGCGCAGATGCCGCCGTGTTGCAGGCACTCACCACCTCGGGCATGAAGCCGGAACAACTGATTGCCTTCGCGTTTCAAGAACTCGCCAGCAAGGCTGATAAAATCGGCCAACTCAACATCTCGCCCGATCTCTTGCGCGAGTTGCTCGACAAGCCGGAGTCCGGACGATGAATCGCCTCACGGAAATCAAGATTGTTCTTGTCGTGCGCTCGACACGGCTTGCGGATCTGAAAGCGAAGTTTGCCACCAAATCGCAGGCGAAGTTTTACATCAACAGCCTTGGTGCCGATTTCGGTGATTATGAGAGCGAGGATGATTCCTATCAGCGTGCCATTGCCAAGGCGCAACAAACACTCAGCGAGTTGGGTCGGGTGCAACTTGTGCAACGCTCATTTCTACCCAATTTCGTATTTGGTCCGGAAGATATTGTCGTGGCGCTCGGCCAGGATGGATTGGTGGCGAACACCTTAAAATACCTCAGCGGCCAGCCCTTGATCGGAGTGAATCCTGATCCGAAACGATGGGACGGCCAGCTTCTTCCATTTCACGTGGGGCAGCTGAATCAGGTCATGCGAGAGGTCCTGCGGGGTGGCCGGAAAACCCATGTTGTGACCATGGCGGAGGCGAAACTCAACACGGGCCTCAGTCTCTGCGCCGTCAACGATTTGTTCATTGGCCTCAAGTCCCATGGTTCCGCCCGCTATCGCATCAGCACGGGAAATGAATCGGAAACCCATTCGTCGAGTGGAGTAATCGTTTCCACCGGTCTCGGCTCTACGGGTTGGTTCAAAAGCCTGATGACCGGCGCGGCCGGAGTGGCCAAGGCCTCTGGGAAAACTGCGGCGATCTCCGCCACCGAAATCAAAGTTCCGTGGGAGGCGGATTTCCTGTATTTCACCGTCCGCGAGCCATTTCCCAGCAACACGACAGGAACCTCCCTGATCTTCGGAAAAGTGACTCCAAAACAGCCGCTCATCCTTGAATCCCTCATGGGGGAAAACGGCGTCATCTTCAGCGACGGTATCGAGCAGGATTTCCTGGAGTTTAACTCAGGCACCAAGGCGACCATTTCACTCGCCACCCGCAAAGGGCTGCTGGTGGTATGAGGGTTTGATCACTTGGGCGAGGTTATCTTCTTGATTTTCGTTAGAGTGTGAGCCAGACGGATTTTAGATACGGTTCATCGCTGAAATCCGGGGGCATCGGTGAGTGGCGGGCGGTCATGGGGCGGGGGATTTTTCCTAATAATTGGCGTTCAAATGCGTGCGGTGAGATGCCGCGGAAGTTGGTGCAGCAGAGCATCCAGCCGCCGGGAGCAAGGATTTCGGCGGCGAGTGCTGCGAGTTCGCCGAAGTTTTCTTCGACGCGGAAAACTCTGCCTTTTTCATCGCGGGAGAAGGTGGGAGGATCAAGCACGATGGCATCAAAGAGTCGGCCTTGTTTGGCGAAACGGCGTAGCCAGTGGAAGGTGTCGCCTTTGCAGAAATGGTGGTCGGCAGGATCGAGCGAGTTATGGGTGAAATTGCGTTTTGCCCAATCGAGGTAAGGTTGTGATAGATCGAGGGTGGTGGTTTCCGCTTCGGCCATGGCGGCGGCTACAGAGAAGGCCCCGGTGTAGGAGAACGTGTTGAGCAGGCGCAGGCTTGGGCGCATGAGTCGGTGGACTTGGGCGCGGTTGTCGCGTTGATCGAGGAAGATGCCTTGGGAGTAGCCGGATTGGAATGAGATTTCGTAGGCGAAGCCGTGTTCACGAATGAGGAAGGGTGCGGTGATTTCGGGACCGCAGAGCAGGGTGGGGGATTCTTTTTGGTGTTGATCAAGACGTTTCCAATAACAGGAAACGTCTTGGTTGCGCAGCCATTCGCGGACGGGTGGCGGGATGTTTCCGGTGGTGGTGGAGAGCAGCCAGCGGCCGGCGTAAGATTCGAGATACAGGCCGGGCAAGCCATCGCCCGCACCATCGATCAGGCGGATGGCGTTGGATTCCGCAGTGAGCAATGAGCTGCGTTTTGCGATGGCGGCATCGAGGAGATCGTACATGAGCGGCGAATGTAAGGGGTGGGGGTGAGGGTGAGCAAGAGTGAGGATTTTCCGGCGCTGAAATCGAGTCATGGATATTTGCTCGGTGACACGGGGTTGACGGGGGGAGATCGCTGCCTAATTTGCCGTGATGAATCTGCTCACCGCCTCCCTCGTTTTCACCTTTGCATTTTTCATTTCCGCGAGCGCCGCTATTGTCGAGCGCGATGTGGAATACAAGCTGGGCGGTGCCGTTTTTGAAGGGTTTCAAGTTCATGACGACGCGTTGAATGGCAAACGACCGGCGGTGCTCGTGATCCATCAGTGGACTGGTCTGAGCAACTACGAAAAAAAACGTGCCCGGATGTTGGCGGAGCTCGGCTACAACGTCTTCGCTGCGGATATTTATGGCAAAGGAATCCTTCCGCTGGCACCGGGTCCTGCGGCGAAGGAGTCCGGAGTCTATAAGAAAGACCGCGCTCTCTATCGGGCGCGGTTGATGGCGGCACTTGAAGTTTTGCAAAGAGACGAGCTGACGGACGCCTCGAACATCGCGGTGATCGGCTATTGTTTTGGCGGAGCCGGGGCTTTGGAACTCGCGCGTGCGGGTGCACCCGTGAAGGGGGTCGTTTCCTTCCACGGAAGTCTGGACGCGGGCGAGGGGCATGCGGCCAAGGCGGATGTGAAGATGCCGAAAATCCTCGTTTTGCACGGCGCGGATGACCCGTATGCGCCTGCCTCCCAGGTGGAAGATTTGAGAAAGGAAATGAAGGCGGCGGGAGCGGACCTGGAGGTCATTCTCTATCAAGGCGCGGTGCATGCCTTCACCCAACCGCAGGCGGGAGACGATCCCTCGAAAGGCGCGGCCTTTCATGATCAATCCGATCGCAAGTCGTGGCGGGCGATGAAGGATTTCTTTGCGGAATTGTTCGGAAAATAAGGCTTTGTTGAGAAAGCCTTGCCCGCCACTCTAGGCGCAGATGACAGGTTGCGACCATTGCGGGACGGAGTTTTCACCGGGGGTGGAGGGTGAGCGGTATTGTTGCAAGGGTTGTGAGTATGTGGCGGAGTTAATTTCCGAGCAGGGATTCGAGCAATTTTATGATTTGAAACAAGGTGTGGCGGTGGCTCCGGTGCGGAGTCGGCCATTTGAAGAGCATGATTTTTCGTGGTTGGGTGGGAAAATGGAGGAGGCGGAAAACAAGGCGCTGGGACGTGGGGATGCAGCGCGTTTGGATCTGAGGTTGGAAGGGATTTCGTGTGTGGGATGTGTGTGGTTGGTGGAGAAATTGTTTGCGCGGCATGCAGGGAGTATTCGAGCGGCTGCGAATCCATCGAACGGTCGGCTGCATCTTGAGTGGCTGCCGGGAAAATGTGATTTGGAATCATTTTTGCGGGAGCTTGGGCAATTTGGATATGTGGCGGCACCGGCGGGTGCGGCGGATGGAGATCATGAGCGCTTGCGGTTGGCGGCGCGATTGGGGCTTTGCGCGGCGTTTGCGTTGAACACGATGGCTTTTTCGCTGCCGATTTATCTCGGAATGCCGGCGGATTTTGAGTTTGCCGCGTTGTTTCGGTTAGTGGCTTTTCTATCGGCTACGCTTTCGATGTTGGTGGGTGGCGGGTATTTCATGGATCGGGCGTGGCGCGCGGTGCGGGTGGGATCGTTGCATATCGATTTGCCAATCGCCTTGGGCTTGGTGGCGGCGTATGCGGGATCGATCACGGGTTGGGTGATTGGCAGTGAGCGGCTGATGTATTTTGATTTTGTGTCGATTTTCGTGTTTTTGATGTTAGGCGGGAGGTATTTGCAGACTGCGGCGGTGGATCGGAATCGGCGGCGATTGGTGCGGCAGCAGCCGGTGCCGGAGGCGGTGCCTTGTGCTGATGACGAGGGGAAAACGGTGGGTCGGGAAGAGATTGTAGCGGGCTTGAAATTTTTGTTAGGCCCGGGTCAGGCGTTGCCGGTGAGTGGGATTCTGGCGGTGGGCGAGGCAGATTTTTCGTTAGAATGGATTCATGGGGAGGCGGATCCGGTGCGATTTTCAGCTGGGGCGCGGTTGCCGGGTGGCGCGATTTTATTGAGTCGCACGTCGGCGGTGGTGGAGGCGGGTGAAAAGTGGGAGGATTCGTTGTTGGCCAAGTTGACGGCGGGCAGCGAGGGTGATCGTGGGTCTCCGGGATTGGATCGATTGCTGCGGTTTTATTTGAGCATTGTATTGGTGCTCGGGGTTTTGGCGCTCGGGATCTGGGGGTGGATGGGGGATTGGTTGACGGGGGTGCAGGCGATGATTTCCGTTTTTGTGGTTTCGTGTCCGTGTGCGTTGGGGGTGGCGATTCCGCTAGCGGATGACATGGCGGCAACGGCCTTGGAACGGCTTGGGGTTTTCGTGAGGACGGCTTCGCTTTGGCCGCGATTGAGGCGGGTGCGGAAGGTGATTTTCGACAAGACGGGGACGCTGACCTTGGAGCGACCGGTCTTAGAGAATCCGGCAGTCATTTCCAGGCTGGATGATGCATCGGCGATGGCATTGGCACGGATGACAAGGGGATCGCTGCATCCGGCGGCGCGGTGTTTGTTGGAGGCCTTGGGTTCACGCGGGCAGAAATTTCTGGCGATTCAGGACGATGGGGAAACACAGGAATATGCCGGGCTGGGAGTTTGTTGGGTGGCGGGTGGCGGTGAGAAATGGTCGCTGGGCAAGGTGGGGTGGACAGGTGAAGAGCGTGGGGATTTTCTGGCGGAAAGCTCGGGGAGTGAATTGCGGGGAAATGGGGAATTGCGGGCATCATTCCAATTTCGCGAATCCCTTCGACCAGGAGCGGTGGCCACGGTGCGGAGTTTGGAGCGGTCTGGGCTTGCCTTGCACATTCTCTCCGGTGATCACCCGGAAAAGGTTCGCCTGATGGCTAAAGCCCTTGAAATCCCGGTGAATCAAGCGAGTGGTGGTTTATCTCCCGAGCAAAAAGCCTCGCGGGTCAAGGCGCTGGACCGCCGAGACACTCTGTATCTTGGGGATGGAGCGAATGATTCGATGGCGTTCGATGTGGCGCTTGTGGCGGGAACGCCGGTGGTGGATCGCAGTTTATTGGAGTCCAAAGCGGATTTTTTCACGTTGGGGGCCGGATTGGAGTTTTTGCCGGACTTATTGGCTGTCGCTGCAGCTCGGTCGGCGGCGGTGAGGGCGGCATTTGGCTTCGCACTGGTATATAATGTGACCACGGTGGCGTTTTCCATGGCAGGGAAAATGGGGCCACTTTTGGCGGCAATCCTGATGCCGCTGAGCTCAATCGCCTCAATTTTGATCGTCGCCAGCCTTTCGAAGAGGAAATTTCCGAACAATGGTTGAATTCCGCATAGAAGCTCATTAGCCTCGCGCGGATTCTTCTAAATCTGATGATGACAACCGCCACTCAACCCAACCAAGAGTTCGAAAATTCGCTACTCGGCCGAATCGGTAATTCGGATCGATATAAGATGTATCAGGATGCATTTCGCACGGCGACAGGACTGCCCTTGCGCCTTGTTTCAGCGAATCCAGATGGCTGGTGCCTCGATGATCAGAAGACCAACCGGAGTCCATTTTGCGAGACGTTAAATCTCTGCGACAGCGCATGCGGGGCATGCGTGGAAACGAATCGCCGCTTGATGAAGGAAGCGGAAGTTAGCGGGCCGAGCACGTGTCATTGTTTTGCCGGACTATGCGCCACGGCTGTGCCGGTGAAAATGGGAGCATCGGTCATTGGCTACCTAAAGACCGGCCAAGTTTTCAGTAAGATTCCATCGGAAGATCAATTTGAAAAATTGTTGGGCGCGATTGGCCGAAAGACATTGGACAAAGACGCTCGTGAAAACCTCAAGGCCGCTTACCTGCAGACTCGTTTTGTGGAGCCACTGCGTTACCAGAGCATGGTTACGTTGCTTCAGAGTTTTGCCGAGCAGCTCAGTGAACACGCCGATTCGCTCTGCATTATTGAGGAGGGCAGCGAGCCGGCTGCAATTGCCAAGGCACGCAAATACATCCACGCCAATCTTGATCAGCCTCTGCCGCTAGGTCTGGTTGCCCGGCAAGCCGGCCTCAGCGAGTCACACTTCTGCCGGCTTTTCAAGGAATCGTCTGGTCTCACCCTCACGGATTACGTCAACCGCTGCCGTATTGAATGGGCGAAACGCGAGTTGTTGAAACCCGAGGCGCGCATATCCGAAATTGCATTTCAGATAGGCTACCAATCACTGTCTCAATTCAACAGGAGTTTCGCCCGCATCGTGGGTCTTTCACCCACACTGTATCGCAGGGAGCGGCTCGAACGCGCGGCCTCGTAATGATTTGGTTTTGTGAATTGCGATTCGTCGAGTTTATGCACATTTTGAGGCCCGTTTGAATCATGGAAGAACGCTACGAAATCCGGGGGAAAATTGGTCAAGGTGGAATTGGCTCGGTTTTTCGTGGCTATGACTTGAGAATGAATCGTGAGGTTGCCATCAAGCGAATTGCCAAATTTGCCAGCGATTCAGCGATGCAAGAGGAATCCACCCGGCAACTCATCAAGGAGGCCGGAGCGTTAGCCTCTCTTCAGCATCCACACATTGTCACTATTTACGACGTCGGTAGTGATGAGGACGGCCCCTACGTCGTCATGGAGCTGATCAGCGGCAAGACACTTGATGAATTGATCGAGGTTTCGCCATTCACTTGGCCGGATTTTCGCGAACTCGCCTTGCAGACCCAAGAGGCATTGATTGCCGCCCATGAATTGGACATGATTCACAGCGACTTGAAGCCTTCCAATTTGATGCTCACGTGGCTTCCTTCCGGGAAATTTCAATTGAAAATCGTGGATTTCGGATTGGCTACGCTCAGCCAATCCCAATCGAAGGAGGAAATTGAAAGCCTTGATGCGGTGTTTGGATCGATCTATTTCATGGCACCCGAACAATTCGAGCGAGTGCCGCTGGATGCTAGGTCTGACTTGTATTCGATGGGATGTGTTTATTATCAGGCACTCACCGGCATCTATCCGTTCGATGGTGAAACAGGAAACGATGTCATGGTGTCCCATCTCCATCACTCGGTTACTCCCGTTCAGGATCTACGCTCGGACATTCCGATGTGGGCCTGCGATTGGATCATGTGGCAAATCAATCGTCTGCCCCGAGACAGACCAGAATCGGCCAGAGACGCGCTCTCGGTTTTTCTTCAAAACGATAAAATTCCGAATCCGATCATGAGTCGTGGGCCGGTGGAATCTCAGTCGACCTCTACAAGACGTCCACGCTTGATTATTCCCGGTTCTGAACCGTTGTCTGGGGCTACGAGTGAAGAGGTTGTGGAGCATGTCACTCCACCTGAGGTTGAACCGGAGTCCGTGGCAGCATCCGTACCTGCGGCCAAACCGATGCTTCTGGTGAAACGCTCGCCCGTTGCAGAATCAGTGTCGGTGGTGGAGCCCGAACCGGTGGTGGAACCCGAACCCGTTGCGGAATCGGTGGCTATCCCCGAGCCAGAGCCTCCAAAAGCAGAGCCTGTGCCCGAGCCAGTTGCGGCTCCTGTGATAGCTGCTAAACCCGTGCTCGTCGTGAAGCCTGCGACGCAGCAGAGCACGGAGGCTGCTAACACCGTGGTGGCCGCATCGAAACCCACTCAAGTCGTTGTTTCAGCGGCCAGCAAAACCAAGAGCACGCCACAGCCTCTGGCACCTCCCGCTGGCTCAAAACCGAGTGTGTATTTTTCTGCGCTGAGCGCAACCCCAACCCAATCTGCACTCGAGCCAGTCGCCACAGCAACCAGTTCGATTCCTGTGCCGCCCGCTGAAGCTGCGGCTCCTAAAGCCGAAAAACGCAAGCTGTCGAATGCTGCGAAAACCATGATTGCGGCAGTTCTTGGCTTGGTTACGGTTCTTCTCATTTGGACTCTCATGGAACGCAGCGCGCAGAACCGACGCACGCTGGCATATAATAGAATGGTCACCGCCGCAGCCGATCCAAAAACCACTGAAATCCCAGTGACAAAGATCGATTTCGACATACTTCTCGACGCTGCTGTCAGCACTGCAGTTGTCGAAAATCGAACTGCGATCTATCAGGCTCTGGTGTTTGCCAAGGCCACCGATAGCACCGACATTGACGCAAGCATCGTCGAGTATGCCACCACGCGTGAGATGTTGCCAGATGTGCGGGAAATTTTGATTCGCGATGTGTTATTTAAGCGAAAGAATCCTTCCGTCGTGCCTGTTTTGCTGGCTTATGCCAAGAGCACCACTGATACGCGGACCGCAGTTGCCGCATTGCAAGCTGTGCGCTTCATGGCAGGTGAAGCACATATTGATGCTTTTCTTGAGCTGATCGTGGGCTCAAGTCCACCGGGCGTGCGCAAGGCGGCGGAAGATGCCTTGGTGGAAGTGATTAAAAAGAGCCCGATCCGCAATCAGCTCGCCGGTCGGTTTACCACCGCTTATGGCAATAAATTGAACCCGGAAGCTCGCCAATCCGTGTTGCGTCTTCTGGGTCGTTGCGGAGGCCCCAAGGCATTGGAGTTGGTGAAAAATTCTTTGGAAGGCACCGATCAAATTGACAAAATTGCCGCCATCTCCGCACTCAGCACTTGGGGTGATGATGCAGCCTATCCGATGTTGATGGGATTTATTGCTAGCGCCGATGACTCAGCTCTCCGTGCAAAAGCCTTCGCTTCCGCCTTGAACTTTGCTTCGGAAACGTCGAAGGCAAACGATACCCTTCGAGCCCAAAAACAATGGACGGAGCTTTCCGGCCAAGCGAAAAACCCTAACGAAAAACTCGACATCATCAATAAACTGGCGCTTCTTGATGATGATTGGGCTCTGAAAATTCTCGAAGGCTACAAGGGGGCGGATGACGCGAGTGTCTCCCAGCGTGCCGAGAAAGCGATCGCCGTTGTCAACAAACGCAATCCGCCAAAAGTTAAGGAAGAGGTTAAGGATAAGAAGTAATGGACGGATTTTTTGTGGTGACTCTCAGGGCGAATACACCACAACAGGTCCAACTCCAGTTCCTTGCACGAGTCGAAGTTTTTCTACGGCTTTTTTGATTGAGTTAACGGCCTGTAGGGCGTCGGACATCGTGCTGAGTCGGGAGAAACTGATGCGCAGGCTGCTCTTTGCACGCCGTTCGGGAATGCCTATGGCCAATTGGACGTGAGATGGTCGTTGTTTCCCCGTCATGCATGCGGAGCCGGCGGAGCAAGCGATGCCGGCTTCATCCAGCAGAATCAGCAAGCCAGCAGCATCGCATCCATCGAAGGATAAGTGACTGGTGTTGGGCAGTCGGTGAGAGGGGTCGCCATTGACGGTGACTCCCGATAATTCTGTTAGAATTCCGGTTTCGAAGGCATCGCGCAATGCACTCACCGGAATCTGCGGACGTGTAGATAGATACTGCATGGCAAACATCGCGGCCGCACCCATACCCACGATTCCAGCGGTGTTTTCTGTACCGCTGCGACGTCCTGCTTCTTGGCCACCACCCCATAACAGTGGTTTGAATTTCAGGCCTTGCCGAAGGTAGAGCGCGCCCATTCCCCTGGGGCCGTGAAATTTATGGGCGGAGAGCGAGAGCAGATCCACGCGAGTTTCACGGACATTCAACGGTATCTTGCCCGCCGCTTGAACAGCATCCGTGTGGATGGGCAATCCTCGAGCGTGGGCGATTTCCGTGACTTCGCGCAGTGGTTGAATGATGCCCGTTTCGTTGTTGGCCATCATGATCGACACGAAAGCAGTGCCTTCAAGATGGGACGCAAAGGCATCGAGATCCAGCCTCCCGCCCGCATTGACGGAGGCAATATGGGTCTCACGTGGCAGATTTTCCACGCAGCGCAGCACGGCGCTGTGCTCGATGGCTGAAACATAGGCTGCTCCCGGTCCTGCAAGTGCGTCGAGCGAGCGCAGGGCCGTGTTCACGCTTTCGGTGCCGCCACCGGTGAAGACGATTTCTTCTGGTTCAGCACCGATTAGTTCTGCCACTTGGCTGCGGGCTTGATCGATTGCATTGCGGGCTGCTTTTGCCGCAGCATAAGAGCCCGATGGATTGGCATATCTATCGCGCAACCATGGCAACATCGCATCCAGCACCTCGGGCAGCAGTTGGGTGGTCGCGTTCGCATCCAGATCGATCATTCATTGAGCATTCCCCGTCGCTGGCCGATGGCAACCCGGAAAACCGCGCGACTCAATCCATGCGTCAAAATTTTCCGGCTGCGCGCAGGTCGGAGATCGCATGGATGGCCCAACGTAAAGCCGTATCTCCCCAGGTGATGGCATTGCGCAGCCACTCCAAGGCGAATTCCCGGCTATTGTGCAGGGGTGCTTCTTCTGCTGCGCACAGCAAGACAGCGAGCACCATCAGATTTGCTTGATAGATAATCACCAACGAGAGGAAAGTGCCGTTTTCTTTCAAATCCGGCTGATCGCGCGGGATCATCCACAATGTCCATGCCATGTGGAAAGTCCAAGTCAGGCCCATTACTGCGTAAAAAGCCAGATCCCACCATGGTTTGGGATCGGCGGAAAACCGCAGGGCCGCATACACCACCGCGCTGATCACTGCCCAAAATGGCACGAAATACGGCGATAAGGCGATCACCAGGTTGGTCTTATTGGTTGTGATGTAACCGCCTTCGGTGCTGACATAAAAATCCGTGACCTTGCCGCGGAAAATCACCACGAAGATCGCATGGGTCAATTCGTGCCCGAGCACATAAGCGTAGAGAAAAAACGACTGCATCAATCCGGACCACAACCACCCGACCATCAGCAATGCTCCCGTGGCGAAATACCAAAACTCGGGCGATTGCCAAAATCCCTGATCCACGGTGGCATGGGAGAACCGTGAAAGCAGGGTCCACATGGTCACCCAGCAAAGCGGTAATAAGATCAGCCCCACCAGCCACCGTGTCAGCCGTTTCGTCCAAACCACCGGTTCGATTTCCTCTTCCATCTCCGTGGCGGCGATCGCCGCCCTCACCGATTTGAGTTCCCGCCGCCCACTCCGGCGGTTTGCCTGCTCGTGTGCCCGCCGGTTCGCGGATTTCAGCACCTCGGCGAAGGACATCCGCGTCCGCCGCTGATTGATCAGCGGGCGCTTGGCAAAAGGCGTGGTTTGTCGTTTTGACATGATGTGGCTTGAAAAGAAAACTATTTAGGAAATCTTAATAAATCAAGCGGGATCCTGAGGGGCGCACGGGAAAAAACCATGGATTTTTGTCCGTCAAGAAATCGCATAAATCGTGGGGTCTCAAAGGTGAGAATCATTTGACAAACGGGTGCGGCGAGCGATCCATACAAATGTAAGAATGCGCAATCTCATACCGAGAGATTGACCGCTGGAACCCGCAGGAAGACAGCCTTTTAGAAGGCTTTTAAAACCCAACAAACCATCACCATGATCACGATGAAAATACGACCTCCAATCAAAGAGATCAATAAGTGTGTTAGGATCCCAGTGGGTGGCTTAAATCTATTAGGCGATTTGCATATTCCCGAAGAGTCAACGGCGCTTGTGATCTTTGCATATGGCAGCGGCAGGAGTCGCAACAATCCGCGAAACCGGCACACGGCTCAAGTGATGCGCATGCATGGGCTTGGCACGATGATGTGTGAATTGCTCAGTGAGGATGAAGAAATCGAGGATGAAGCCACTGAAAAATTTCGTAATGATGCGGTCCTCTTGGCAAAGCGTTTGGTGGATGTGACCCACTGGGTTTCTCGCCAACCCGAAACGAAGCATCTGTCGGTTGGATATTTTGGGGTTTGCGCTGGTGGGGCGGCGGCTGTGATTGCGGCCGCCCGGAAAAACTCCAAGGTGGAAGCGGTGGTTAGCCGTGGTGGGCGGATGGATCTCGCCGTCAAATCTTTGCCTCATGTGAAATGTCCGACGCTGCTAATTGTAGGAGAAAAAGACACTGTGGGCAAAGAGTTGAATCGCGAGGCAATGGCGCGTTTGGCAAACACCAAACAGTTGGTTGAAATCGAAGGGGCCACGCATTTGTTTGGAGAACCCGGCAAGCTGGATAAAATGGCGGAGTTAAGCGCCGAGTGGTTCCGTGAGCATCTGGGTAATGTCAAACACTAATCAATCATTACTCTTGAGTAATTCCGAAATACGCGCTTAAGACATATTGCAATAGCATCCTTTGCGTATTGAAAAACGCGGCATTTAAGGCGATGGAATGACGCATCACATTGATGAACTTTTCGCGCTCCCGATAATAGAGCGGTATCACGATGTATTCCATTTTGTCATAAAGTGATTCGGCGTCGGTAGGTGTGCGGTGGGACGAATCCTCAGCCTTGGGTGCGTTACCGATGGCCCAACCGGTGGTGCCTTCGATGCAGCCCTCGATCCACCATCCATCAAGAATACTCAGACTGGGCACGCCGTTCACCGCCGCTTTCATGCCGCTGGTACCGGAGGCTTCCATGGGCGGCAGCGGCGTATTAAGCCAGACATCTACGCCCCCGGTGATGAGTCGGCCGAGTTCCCAATCGTAATCGCTGAGATAGGCGATTCGGATGTCGTTTTTCAGGGTTTCGATGGAGCGGAAAATCTTGCGGATGGTTTCACGACCTACGTGATCTCCGGGATGAGACTTTCCGGAGATCACTACTTGGAACGGCCCCGCATTCCGGGCGATTTCCCGGAGACGTTCGAGATTGTGAAATAGCAGATCCGCCCGTTTGTAATCCGCGATGCGGCGCGCGAAACCAAAGGTTAGAACATTGGCTTCCATGCCGCTGTTGGTTTCGAAGTTCACGCGGTCGAGTAGTGAGGTTTTCGCCTGTGCGTGGGCATCCCACACATCTGCCGCAGGAAGACTCAGTGCGTGGCGGAGGTTGAAATTATCCTCCCTCCAGCCGGGAATGTAGCGATCAAACAGCCGCTGGACTGGAGGCGAGGCCCAGGTGTCCGCATGCACGCCATTGGTGATGTCGTGGATTTTATACCCCGCGAAGATCCGCTGGGAAATTTCCGAGTGTTTCTTGGCGACGCCATTGATGTAATGACTCAGGTTTAGTGCGAGATATGTCATGTTCAACTCGCCGCCGCAGCAGAAAACCTCCCGCATTTCGATCACCTCGTTGCGCCCGAGTGCGGCCATGATCATCTGCATCGGGAATTTGTCATGGCCGGCTGGAACGGGCGTATGAGTGGTGAACACGCACAAGCGACGGACCGCTTCGACGTCGTCATGATTGAACGTTTGACGGCCGGCTTTTAATGCTTGTTCGTCGAGCAATTCCATCGCCAGCAGGGCCGCGTGGCCCTCATTCATGTGAAAGCGAGTCAAGTGGTCATGGCCGAGCGCCCGGAGCATGCGCACTCCGCCGATGCCCAAAACGATTTCCTGGCACAGGCGATACCATTCATTTCCGCCATACAATTGATCGGTGATGTGGCGATCCCACTCGGAGTTTTCCGGGAGGTCGGTATCGAGCAAATAGACCGGAACGATGCCGCCCTTGTTCCCTTTCACTTCGTAATGCCATGCGCGGACGTGGACGGTGCGACCTTCGATTTTCACGATGACGTGTGCCTGGCATTCTTTGGCGAAGCGTTCTACTTTCCATTCGCAGGGTTCTTCGGATTGTGATCCTTGGCGATCAAGTTTCTGGCGGAAGAAGCCCTTCCGATGCAGAAGCGTCACGCCGACCATTGGTAATTGTCCATCCGCTGCGGACCGAAGCATGTCGCCCGCCAGCATACCGAGCCCGCCACAATAAGTAGGCATTTCCAACTCCAAGGCGATTTCCATCGAGAAATACGCGATCTGCTGGACCTCGTTCATACAACAGTCGGCTTAAAGTTTCCTAATCGATCAAGGGGGGGAATGTACCTCAAAAACTGATGAAATTCAAGAATTCAAGAATGAGTGAATCTTTCTAGTTTTTTGGCTGCGCCGCAAGGATAGCCGACCCCGTGGGGACGGCCTGGACATGCGCCGCCGCCTCCCCGGCCTTTGGGGTCGGTTTGGCGGCAATGTTTGCGGTCATTGCCGACCGCTTCGTGCGAGGATTTCTACGTCCCCATCCGCCGAGGCGGACGATAGGAGTCAATCCACCCGCACGCGGCGCGGCAAGGGTAAAGGTTGAGTAACGGTTGAGTTAGTGATCGATTCTCGATGTCTTGTGCGCCTGATATTGGAAGTAGTCATTTTTAATAATGGCGGCGGCTGGCGGCGTCCGCGTTTTCCAGTCCCCGGTCGGCGGGGCGTGGTAAAGGCACCACTGGTGGGCGTGTCATCGGTGAGAACTCCCTTGCCGCGCATAATTTTTTATGCAATTCTTTTCCGGCCACATGAAAGCGGAAAAGCTCAAGCAACGGTTGCTCAAGGGAAACTTCATCGGTTGGAGCTTTGCGGATGCCTGCCACCTCGCTCGCCATTGCGGGTGGGAAAACACTCGCACCAGCGGTAGCCACCAGATTTTCACCCACGTCCAACGGGAAGTCGCCTCGCTCAACCTCCAGAACAAGAAAGGCGAGGCCAAGCCCTACCAAATGCGCCAGATGTTCGAACAAATCCAAGCCCACAATCTATGAAAAGCCAGCCCCACTACCCCATCAACACCCACTGGAGCGCCGAGGATGGCGAGTGGGTAGCCACCTCACCCGCATGGCCGGCGCTCTCCGTGCTGGAAGCCACCCCACAAAAAGCCGTCTCGGAGCTACAAAAAGTCATCCGCCTCGCCGCCTCCGCCAATACGGAGCATGCCCGCCCCGTCCCGGAATCCCTCACCGTGGCATCCCTCAGGCACGCCGGAGGCGTCATCAAGATCTCCGCCCTTGCCGCCCGCGCAGGCATTTCCGCCCAGACCCTGCACAGCAAGATCCGGCGCGGGGGCGAGCTCTCTCCGGAAGAATCCGCCGCCCTGCATGGTGCCCTCGCCGCCTCCAATCTCACATTGCTCGGGACAGCTTCAGCATGATCGAAAAACATTACTGCGAAGCCGTCATCGACGCTCAATCAGAAGCCTTCTGGCGACTCCTTCCCCGTGAAGTTCTTCGGAAGTGATTGCGTAACACGTTGATTTTCAACGATAAATAAGTAGCCTCACTAGGGCTCGAACCTAGAATAACGGAATCAAAATCCGGGGTGTTACCATTACACTATGAGGCTTTTGGGTGTTGTGCCCTGCGGCGGGCGGAAATTAAACCGCGTTACGGGGGATTGGCAACACGGAAAATCATTCAAATACAGGTGCTGGTAAATCAAGCAGGTGATTGGCGGTGTTCACGGTGCGCATGTTGTTTTATGCATGAAACAGCATGGACATCGCAGGTCAGGCAGATATTTACAGGCAAGTCTTTCTTGACCTAGATAGTTCGTTTGAGTTTTCAGGCGATTTAACCGTGGGTTCACCCGGCGCTTTGTTTCATCCATCTCCATTCATCAAAACAACATGAAATCGCATTTTTTCCTTACCATTCCGGTAGGCCTCTCGCTTGTCTCAGTCATTGCAATCGGTGGTCCCACATATCAGGAAGATGTGGCGTTCATGAAAAAGCATACCGAAATCATCGAGCTTTCATCGGGTTCGGCACGGGTGGCCATTGCGCCAGCCTATCAGGGGCGTGTTATGACCTCGACTGCGGTCGGCCCAGAGGGGAATGGTTTTGGCTGGATCAATCCGGAAGTCATCGAGGCTGGCATCAAGCCGGAGGCGGAACGGTCAGGTCTTACCAAGCACATTCATGTTTTCGGGGGGGAGGAGCGGCTTTGGTTTGGCCCTGAAGGTGGGCCATTTGCATTGTTCTTTCCGCCCAAAGTCGAGCAGACCTTCGTCAATTGGATCACCCCTGCGGCAATCGATACTGAAGGGTTCGACCTCGCGAAGCCTGCCACGGCGGACAGCGCGATGTTTACCAAGTCGATCAAAATTCCAAACCGTGCGGGAACGATTTTTTCGATGGACGTGAAACGCAGCATCTCGCTCGCAAAACCTGCGGAACTCGCGAAACTTTGTGGTGCTCCTTTAGCCGATGGCGTTCAGGCAGTGGGTTATACCACCGCCAACACCGTCAAAAACACTGGGGAAAACGCTTGGACTAAAAAATCCGGGGCCCCGTCGATTTGGCTGCTCGGCATGTTCAAACCCACGCCCAAGACCACCATCGTGATTCCGTTCAAGGCCGGAGAGGTTTCCAAACTTGGCCCGATCGCCAACACGGATTATTTTGGAAAAATCCCGGACACCCGGATCAAGTTCAGCGAATCCGTGTTGTTTTTCAAAGGAGATGGGACGGAGCGCGGTAAGCTGGGCCTCTCGCCGAAGCGTTCCAAGGACGTCGCCGGAAGCTGGCAGGCGGACTCCGGCACGTTGACCTTGATGTGGCTCCGGCCTAATGAAAATGCGGCGAGCAAGAGTTGGCCGTATGTCGATTCTCAGTGGCGTGAGGATGTCGATCCCTTTGGCGGGGATTTGCTAAATTCCTACAACGACGGTCCGCCCGAACCCGGAGCGAAGCCGCTCGGCCCGTTCTACGAGTTGGAGACCTCGAGCCCGGCGCTGATGCTCAAGCCTGGTGAATCCCACACTCACACGCAGACCACTTTCCATTTCACGGGCCCGCGTGAAGCGCTCGACGGCATCGCCAAGAGCGCTCTGGGCGTGGGATTGGATGCAGTTGAGAAAGCATTTGTGAGTCCGTAATCCTTAATTATGTCTTTTTCACATCGACCCACTGCTTGGTGCGGGCGGATTCGAGCACGGCATCGCAGACGTATTGGGTGCCGAGTGCGTGGCGGAAATCCGGGTAGCGTTTTTCGGCGCTGGGATTGTCGAGTGATTTGAAGAACTCGGCAAGTTCGTGGATGAATGAGTGCTCGTAGCCGAGGCAGAGGCCGGGAACCCACCAGTTTCCGGCGTAGGGGTGATCGCCATCGGAGCAATGAATGCTGCTCCAACCGCGACGATCGCCGGGGACTCCGTGATCGAAATAGGAGAGGCGGTTGAGGTCGTGAAGATCCCATGAGAGGGATTTTTTCTCACCGTTGATTTCGAAAGTGTAGAGCGCCTTGTGGCCGCGGGCGTAGCGGGTGGATTCAAAAATGGCGAGTGAGCCATTTTCAAAACGGGCGAGGAAGGCGCAGGCGTCGTCGATGGTGACGGCTTGTTTCTCGCCTGTGGCGGTGTGGACGCGCTCTTTGATGAAAGTCTCGGTCATGGCACTAACAGAAACGAGTTCACCGTTGATCCAGCGGGCGGTGTCGATGCAGTGGGCTAACAAATCCCCGGTGACTCCGGAGCCGGCGGCGGCGGCGTCGAGGCGCCAGAGGCCGGCACCGCCTTGTGGCAGTTCTTCGGAAATCGTCCAGTCCTGAAGGAAATTGGCACGGTAATGGAAGATCCGGCCGAGTTCACCGGCATCGACGATGTTCTTCGCATGCGTGACGGCGGGGAGGAACCGGTAATTGTACCAAACGAGGTTCGGCAGTCCGGCTTTTTCCACGGCGGCGACCATTGCTTCGCCTTGCTCACCATTGAGGGCGAGGGGTTTTTCGCAAAGGATCATTTTGCCATTGGCGATACAGGCGAGGGCGATTTCGGCGTGCGAATCGTTGGGCGTGCAAATGTCGATGGCGTCGATGTCCTCGCGTTTTACGAGTTCGCGCCAGTCGGTTTCGTAGGATGCATAGCCCCATTTTTCGGCGAAGGCCTTGACCTTTTCCGCATCGCGGCCGCAGACCGCTTGGCGGACCGGGATGTGTTCGGTGTCGAAAAAGTGGCTGAGTTGCGAATAGGCATTCGAGTGGGTGCGGCCCATAAAGCCGTAGCCGATGAGTCCGATGCGGATTGGTTTTTTCATGATATTGAATGAATTATGAAGGAAGACAGGGTGTTTGAGAATGTGCGTGTTGGGGGAAGTCGAAGGTCAGGACGAGCGGTTCAGTGCCGGTGTTCTCGATTTGCACGCCGCCGCGGTTAAGCGCGGCTTGGGTGATGAATCCGATCTCGGGATAGATTTCGCCAAGTTTCATGTCCTGGTGATATCGCACTTCGAGCTTTCCGACGCGGCCGCGTCCGCGGTTTGTGTGGAAAAGGGTGGGGCTCTCCGGGTGGAAATTCGTCTTGGCGCCGGGTGCGAGAGTGAGACGGAGAATGGAGGCCTTCTGATCGCCGAGAATATCCCCGTAAACAATCCACTTTGCGTCCACTCCCTCGGCGGAGAATTCCTCTGCGGTGATGGCCGGGCGCGAATTCTTCTGCACGAATTCCGGGTCCTGATTTGCTTTGAAGTCGAAGGTTTCCACCAGGTATTCCCAGTCTTCGTGCTTGTCCTTCGGATAGTCCTGTTCGCGGCAGGCGTAAAACGCATCGGCTGCTCCGATCCGTCCATCCAGTGTCAGGTCCTCGGCGAGGAAATGCTCGTCCATCGTCACGTGCAACTCGTGCGTGCAGAGGTCCGTGGGCGAGTGAAGAACGCCATTTGGCATCACGAAGCCGTTATCAATGTGCATCATCGTGTGCGGCGACAAGTGCCGCACTCCGTTATAATCGTCCTGTCCCCAACGCTTCATGCAAGCGAGGAACTGGTCCTTCGTCACGAACGGGTATAGGCCCATTGCCGTGGTGTGATAATGCGACGGACTGACTCCAGGATTGTCGAAAGAATTGATGTCGTAAACTTCCCACTTGGCCCAGTGAAGATGGTGGGGAATGGGGTTCAGATTGTCGAACTTCTTGGACACAATCGGCCAAGTGGCCTTGCCGAACAAGGATTTCGAAAATGCCGTGACTTTCTCTCCCATGACAGCCTCCGGATTGGCCTCAATCAAATCCTGAAGTGAGATGACTTGCCCGTTCGGCGTGAGGACGTGTGCTTCTCCTTCACGAAAGGGTGCCTTTCCCGTGCGGGTATCGATGACTCCGGTCACAATGGGCACGGTGCAGCACATCCAGACTTCATCGAGGCCGGTGCCTCCCATGTAGTCCGGGTAGTACGATTTCGCATCCAGGCGAAGGCGCTTTCCCGGTGTGCAAAATGTTCGGCCGGCATAGCGGTGCACGAGCTGCAGCACCCCGTCGTTCTGATTGAGGCAGTCATCGAGAATCGAATCCGATCCTCCATCGATCACATCATGTTGTGGGTATTCGTGTAGTTTATCCGCGAGAATTGAAGGGGAAGCAGCCATAGGTGATGTATCTTGAATATCCCGAAAGAAGGTGGCAAGAGTGAATGGAGTCGAAGGGAGAACCTTTGTTTTGTCATATCATTTATCCTGTTGTTGATGCTGAATGATCGGGACTTGCTTTTGACGGCCATGGCTGCGGAGCACCAGATGGATATGCCGAAGGCTTGAATAGTCTTATTCATGGTTTCGAGGGCCGGGATGAAGCTGGGATCCCCAGAACTTGTCCGTCTCGCTCCAGATGAACCTTCAATTTCTCGTAAGGAACCTGCTGGACGCTGGTCTTCCCTTCCAAGGCGAGGGCGGCGGCGGTGGCTGCACTTTGGGAGAGAATCATAAAAACGGGCTCCATGCGGATCGACCCAAAGGCAATATGGCTAGCGGATAGGCACCATGGAACGAGTAGGTTTTCGCATTGGCCCTCCTTCGGAACGATGGCGCGATATGAAACGGGATAGGGCCCTGGGACGCCAACTTGCACATCGCCTTCGTTCTTGATCATGCTGTTGGTCACGTATCGTTGGACGGCATGCGAGTCCATGGTGTAGGCGGCGAGTCCGATGGAGTCCGGCACAGGTTGCTTGTGCCTGCAATGGTGCTCGGTCATGACAAAATCAGAGACCATGCGACGAGCCTCGCGGATATAGAGCTGGTGTGGCCAGTGGCCGTTGTCGGTGAACTCGTCCTTGGGCAGTCCCCATTTCGCATGGGTGTTGCGGATCGCTTCCGGGACGCGCGGATGGTTTTGCAGCGTCCAGACAAGTCCGCGCTGCCATTTCTCTTGTTTCTTGGCGAGGGCAAGACGTTCGTCGTGATCGAGCGTGGTCCAGTCCCAACTGGATCCGTGGTTTTCCCCGATGAAATCGGTAGAGATGCCGCTGTCATTATTGGAATCCGTCTTACGGTTCGGCATGAGGCTGAATTTGAAGAACCTGTTCTTTTGTCCGGCCTGGATGGCGCGGAAGAGAATTTCATAGTTGGCTTCATCGTAGCCCTCGGGTTTTTCGATAGTCACACGATTCTCTGGCACATCGGTGAGGCACATGCGGAAACAATAGGCCTGCAGGCGGCTGTCGCCCTCGCCGACCTTGCCGCCCGCGTCCGCGTTCACGCCGGGAAGCAGGCCACTGCTGGGATCGCCGGGCTTGATATATGGGTCGATGCCGTCGGGCAGTTGGTTCATGACCTTGCGATCAGATTGGATGCCGTTGAGAGTTTCATTATAGTTGGCATTCGATTCGCGACCGACGGTGAAACTGACGCCCGCCCCCGGAAGCAAATCACCCTCATAGGTGGCATCGATGAACATTTTTCCGGTGTATTCCTGGCCGTCTTCAGTGCGGATCTTTTGGATGCGCTTGCCGTCTATGACCACGCCGTTTTTCAGATCGAGCCGTGCAGTGACGACGGTGACACCGTTCTCTTTGAGCATTTCATTGAAGACGGCTGTCGCGGCAGAGGGCTCGAAAACGGAAGCGAGCTTGGCTTGATGGATGAAGGCTGACATCCCTTGGCCCATGTTGCCGAACTTTGCGCTCTCCTCCCACTTCCAAGCTTCGGGTTTCTGATAGTAATGATAGAGACGGGTGTGAAAATCGCGACTCAAGCCGCCGAGGATGGAATCACGGCCAAGGTCAACCCAGCCAAGACCGCTGGAAGTAAGGCCACCAAGAGCGGACGTCGGTGAAATCAACACGACAGAGTGCTTCGATTTCGCAGCCTGCACTGCTGCGATGATGCCGCCGGAGGTGCCGCCATAGACGACGATGTCGTGTGGCTTCTCGAAGGCGTAGAGCGGCAGGGCAAGGACGCAAACGAACGAGAAACATTGTTTCATATTATTTGGTTCTGAGATTGATGCTGCATAATTGAAACTTACTTTTGAACATGCTGATTGCCAAAATCATACATCCCGCCGTCTATGGGTCGGCGGCGGGTTTCGTGAGGGATGCGACTTGGCTTTAGAGACTTAAAAATGGCAGTAAACTATCTCTGGGAGGTCCGCACGAATTGATACAGAAACTGGCTGTCCATGAATCGCTTGATAAGCATCCTGCGGACGACTGAACTCAACCCATTCTCACGGACCTCCCGGAGGTAGGTCCCAGCGTATTCGAAATTTTCAAACAGCCTCTTAGAGCGCCTCGTCGACGGCGATCATGGCCTTGAGGATGGCATTCCAGGTGGCGGGGCTTTCGAGCACGGAGTTATCGAACATGCAACCATCCCAACAGATGTGCTTGATTCCGCGTTCGGCTGCACCTTGGAGCCAGTAAGTCGAGCATTTCGCGATGTCGAGACGACCGTTTGCGTCGTCGGCGGGACAATGGCGACCGGTTTTGTCATGGGAGCCTGTGCCGTGGACGGAGCCGTCGTTTTGGGCGACGTGGAAATCGAGTGTCCATGGGCGGAGGGCATCGGTCATGATTTTATAAGCGGCCCAGAATTCCTCGTCGCTGTAGCCTTCCTTGAGGAGTGCGGCTTCCGGGGCGTTGTAGCCCATGAGGTAGAGGTAGGTGTGGGCGAGGTCAGCCTGAAATCCCACGACGCCGGGCATCGCGGTGGCTTCGAGGGTGTCCATTGCGGCTTTCCACGAGTGGAATCCGCCCCAGCAGATTTCTCCTTCCGCTGCGATGCGCTCGCCGTGTTGTTCGGCGACTTTTCCTGCCTCACGGAAGGTTTGTGCGACTTTTGCGGTGTTGCCCGTGATGTCTTTGGCGAAATCCGCGGTGCCGCCCGCGGTATCGACGCGGATGATTCCGGATTGGCGGACACCATGCGCATTCAAAATTTTAGCAACACGGCAGGTCTTTTCGACGGCGAGCACGAAATTCTTGCGATCCTCATCGGAACCGAAGGCAGAGCCACCGACCGTGCCCGGCCAGACGGGAGCGACGAGTGATCCGACCTCGAGGCCTGCGGCGGCGATCTTGTCGGCCATGGTTTTGATGGAATCCTCCGAGGCATCGGGATCGGTGTGGGGATGGAAAACGAAGAGATCTACGCCATCGAACTTGCGGCCGTTCACTTCGGCGGCCGTGGTGAGTTCGAGCATGTGCTCAAGCGAGATCGGAGGATGATCGGTGTCGGGTTCTTTGCCGACGAGACCGGGCCACATGGCGTTGTGAAGTTTCATGAATAGGTTGGAGATTGGAGATTGGAGATTGGAGATTGGAGATTGGAGATTGGAGATTGGAGATTGGAGATTGGAGATTGGAGATTGGAGATTGGAGATTGGAGATTGGAGATTGGAGATTGGAGATTGGAGAT
>Ga0247843_1000326_pt1 | contig 114261 bp, 102 predicted proteins | sample LaCruzMarch2017__FD_192420 | JGI IMG/M metagenome (GOLD analysis project Ga0247843, IMG submission 192420) | Freshwater microbial communities from meromictic Lake La Cruz, Castile-La Mancha, Spain - LaCruzMarch2017_8m | ecosystem: Environmental > Aquatic > Freshwater > Lake | place: Spain...
CAAAGGAAAAATCACGGCTCGAAAATTCAACAGCTTAGGCTGCCAATATGTATCTTATTTCCAGCTCAACAGTGTGTCGATCGAGCGCGGACGGGACACAGCCCTTTCGGAACTCGCGAATCAATTTTGCAAAAAGTGTTGCTAAAATGATTTTCATCTTTGGTGGACTTTTACTCGTACTTTGCATAAACGTTGCCCCTTTTTCACTTCAAAAAGACACCATCGGAGATCCCGAATTTTCATGGACTCCTCGTCCCGAGGCTTTAATAGTGCTCCTTGACTGGTTGCCTCAGATACTGGTTCGAAATGGTGCGCTGGGAGCATTCACCTATGGTTTATTTTTAGTTTCATGTTTGATACTTCAGTTTGTAGCGGCTCTCGCTTTGACGGACTTTCAAATTCAAAATTTGCAGTTTGATTTGAGATGGGCTGATAAAAAAACAACCGCTACCATTTTTCTCATAGCAGTCTTCGCTCTCCTTTTACCTCCTTTAGTTTATTTTAGAGATGGTATGAGTTTCGTCAGTCAACAGCTACTGATTCCTATTTCATCATTTGGAATTTGCGTGATCTGTGGATGGATGATTCCTGCCAAAGCGTTAGGCAGTCTTTGGGGAAGGGGGATTTTTGAAGACTCCCTACTACGTGTTTTTTTATGGATGCTACGGTATGTGATTCCTTTAATTCTAATCTTTGGGATTATCCGAAGTTTTTATTTTTCTTCCCACTGAATATTTTTGAGTTGTTTGGATTCATTGATAGTCCAAACATCAGCCTTACCATTTATAAATCCTACTGCGACCGCTTTAAATGTATCTTTAGTTGCGGTGCAATCTGAACAATAATTTCCTAAATCCACATGGGATGCGGGGGTACGTCCAGCTGGGATGACTTGCATTTTAGCAGGATCTAACTGTAATTCACCTAATGTCGCCAGAATTTCGGAATCTAAGACTGAGGGATTCACAAATCCAATTCTATAACTCTGTAAATTCGATTGAGTCATTTTCAATGCTTCAAGATCAGTATGATAAAAGCCATACTCGACGTGAAAAGCTTTTTGAGCTGTGTAAAGTTGAGCCAAAGCAACTTTAGCTTCCGATTGCTGGGCTTTTCCTTTGAATTTTTGAAAATTTGGAATCGCGATGACTCCCAAAATTCCCACTGCACCGATAAAAACAAATGCTACAACACCAGCGACGAGTACGATTTGCAAAAATTGCAGACCTGTCGTCGGAGGTGATTGATCCCCATAAGAAGATTCATCGAACCCAAGCACCAATAAAAAGATGTAAGGAAGGAATATGAGGCCTAAGGTAAACCCTAAACCTTTACCGAAATTTTTTGAAACCCCATTCCAAATACTAAATATGGCATAAAAATTTGCGATGGGTACAAATAATAACAGCAGAAACCAGACTGGCTTTTTTGCAACTTTGCAAAGCACGTAGAAGTTATAAAAAGGAATGATTGCGGCCCAGCCTGGTTGATCGGCTTTCAGGAAGACTCGCCAAAGACCCAACGCAACAATTGCAAATGGAAGAAAGACTGCAAAAAGTGGAAATAAAAAAGCCGAATTTGAAAGCATCTAAAAACCCTCGCTAAGGCTATCGGCAACTGTTGCAAGACTCCTTAACAAATTCACGTAATCCGGCTATAAATGAACAAAGTCCCGAATCCCCTAATCATTATTATGTAAACTTGATAATCTCGCAATGCTACTAGCCCTTGCGCATTTCCTCATTCCGCCGCACAATCAGATGATGGACCTACTAAAACAATGGAATCAGTTTTCAGTGCTCCCGTTTGGAGATAAAATTTTTTCCAAAGTTGTTGGACTCAAAATTCCCTACACGGGATCAATTTCTGCACATGTTAAACAGTTAAGACCCGCCTATGCGGAAGTGATTTTGCCGGACTCTCGAAAAGTCCGAAACCATCTTCAATGCATTCATGCCATTGCTTTAATGAACCTGGGAGAATTTAGCACTGGTCTAGCACTACACGCGTCGCTACCTGAGAATTTTAGAGCCATCTTGACTCATCTTGAAATCGATTATTTCAAAAAAGCTCGTGGCGATATTTCCTCCATCGTGACGCTTAACGACTCGCAAAAAATCTTTACTGATGCTGCGACTTTTAAGATTCCATTTTCCTTAAAGGACTCCAAAAGTGAAATAGTCTCAGGCGGTTGCGCTCATTGGAAAATTGGGATTTATCAGCCCCGTAAGTGATCTTTTGGCGTCAAAATAACGACGACGTTGCCGTAGAAAAGCTCCACTACCCCGAGTGTTTTGCACCACCAAAAGCGACTTCATGCTAAATTAGATCTCAATTAAAATGAATCGATGCAATTTCTCTCTTGTTATGGCGGCTATTGGTCTGAGCCTATTGCTCGTGCCACCAACTTTTGCCAAAAAAATTGTCGAAGACATTGAAGAATTCTTCCCCGTGGAATCGCCTCAAGTCAGCATCGACATTCCTCAGGAATTAAAAAGTTGCCTCAAAGATTTGGCCAATCCCACCAACATTTTGCAAAAACAATCCGAATGGGTATTAACTTGTGATATTTCGATACTCTTAAAACGAGCCCAAAGTTTAAAGATAAAGACACCAAGCATGCGCTTACTTATGGGCCGAATCATTCGAGCAGAAATTCTCCGCTTACAAAAATCACTAACAGATCCTAATATGCCACTCAGCACGGGATCTGCGCTCAGTATGAAAGCCGAAAACACCTCCGAACCTCAAAGTGACACCACTCTCACCGATCCGCTACTCAGCGCACCGGGACTGAAAAGTATTCCTTGGACAACTTTTTTACAAAAAATTCCTTTTCCAGCAGAGCAAGAAATCAACATTAGAAACGCAAAAGAAATCAGTCAAAGAGAAGAAAACGCAGCTCTCTTTGTAAAAAGCACTGATTCACTTTTTAAATCTGCCCAGTTTTGGCTTCGAGGTCTTTTTCAAAACTCCAATCGCAATGACGCTTTGCTAGCGTTTGAAGGTGCCTATGAATATACCCTTCTTTTGGGCGATTCCCTTCGACTTTCACAGATCCCAATTTTCCTAAAGGACAACAGCGCATTACTTTTTAACAAAAAAGCAGTCCAAGGCGAGCTCATGCAAAAAATTGTAGGCTGGGCCTTGGAACAACGCAATCCGATTTTACAAAAGTGGGCCTTAGACAAATGCATTCAATTGAGAGGAAGTGATATCAAAGGCGGAGGGGAATTAGAATTTTTTTATTGGATCAAAAGTTTTGAGTTAAGCGAAACCCAAACTGACAAACCCCCTGAAGCATTTGTCATTGAAAAGCTCAAGGATTTATCCATACACTATCCCAGCACAAATTATCAAAACGAAATCTCTCGGGTTGCGACGTTATTAAAACTCGACGAGAAGTTTCAGCACCCCAAAACCAAAGACATGAACATTGACCAGCTCCTCGATCGTGCAAAAGCGCAAATTAGACTTCTTGACACCATGGGCGCACTTCGCACTATGCGCTGGGTGCGCCAGCTTCCAGAAGAAAAGGTCTCTCAGGATGAATGGTGGGCATCACTTCAATATCATACGAAAGTTTTGCGTTTGTTGGATGAGCGTCCTCAAATTCCCAGTGTCATTGTGAGTTATTTGAGAGTCGGAAAGTTTTTAGAAAATCCACCCACCGAAAAAGTTCAACTCCAACGATTCCTGAACCGAGCTTACGAACTCGCGCGGATGTATTGGAATTATGATACTCAAGAAAAAGCACTTGAGGTGATTTCTCAAATTGAAGAAGTCAATCGTAAAAATAAAACTGATTATTCATTGGGTTCGGCATTGGTGATTAAAGCTCGAATTGCAGAGCAAGGGAAAGGGCAGGAGCGTGAAAAGTCTCTGGAGCTCATGGATCAAGCATTGAACACCCGAATTCCCCAAGATCTTATGATCGATTTAATGTGGCGAAAAATCTTTATTCAAATAGATCTCATTCGCCCCACGGAAAATCCCAATTATGATTCCGTTATAGACTTTTTTGAGCCTTTGAAAAAATTTTCGGAACGAGAGAGCGTCGAAAAAGCGAGATGGAATTTTTGGATCGGAAAGGTAATGAATTTTAAAGGTGACAAAACAGAATCTGCAAAATTTTTTGAAATTGCTTACGCTTCCGAACCCAATTCTTACTACAGTAATCTTGCCGGACTAGAGCTCATTCAATTAGGCCAGTCACCCTCTTCTTGGCATCTAGGACCAAAAAATGAAGAAGTTGTTTACGAAAAACGCAAGTGGCGCAAACCCAATATCGCACTCTTTGTAAAAGAAAATGGACTTCCCGTTGATGGAGCTTTTCGAAGTTTGGCTCGGGTTGCTCAGCTTGCGAGTATTGGTGATTTACGTTTTGCAGAGATCGCCTATTCAGATTTAGATCGAGAAGCAGCGACGAGAGTATTTTCGAAAAAGGTTGCCTGGTCCAGTCGCCATGAATATGCCCGCACAATTGCCTACATTCGATTGGCTTTAGGTGATCCGATGGGAGCATTAAGGGCTGCGGATTTGGTTCGTCAGGGGAACTCATCGGCGCTGCAAATAGAAGACTATTTAAATCTCTACCCCCTACCTTTTTGGAGCCCTATTGCTGAAAATGCTAAAAAACGAGATATTGATCCATGGTTGGTGGCGTCGCTCATTAGGCAAGAATCTGCATTCAACCCAAAAGCAAAATCTTGGGCCAATGCGATTGGTCTTATGCAAATGATTCCCCCAGTCGCGATTGCAGAGGCCAAACTTTTGGGATGGCACACTTTCGATGTCGAAAATCTTTATGACCCCTCAACGGCTGTTGTTGTGGGAACCCACCACTTGTCTAGACTTGTGAAAAATTTTGAAAGTTCCTGGATTTGTAGTATCGCGGCTTACAACGCGGGCAGTCCTCCAGTGGAAAAGTGGCTTGAGTTTTATAACAACGATTTGCCATTAAGTTTTGTCGAGCGAATTCCTTTTTTAGAAACTCGCAATTACGTAAAATCCATTCTGCGAAATTATATTAACTATCATCGAATTTATGGAGTCACTAAGTTAGATTTGACTCAAATACTAAAAATGCCAAAATCTTTACCGGGATCGCCTGTTGCCAAAAGCGCACAAGAATAGTGTAGAGGAAGCAGACGATATGAGAGAAAAGATCCGCATTGGTGCACGTCAAAGTGATTTAGCTCGCTTGCAAGCATACCGAGTGGGTGAGGAAATCGCTAAACACTTCAAGGGTGAAATCACTTTTCATTTTCGTGAATCTCTAGGGGACAAAAATTTGCACGACCCGCTTTGGAAGATGCCGGAAAAAGGCGTTTTCACGCAAGACTTTCAAAGCGATCTCCTCGACGATAAAATCGATCTTGTTGTGCATTCTTGGAAAGATCTCCCAACAGAACAGAATCCTAATTTGGAAATACTGGGTACTCTAAAGCGAGCAGACGCTCGAGACCTCATTCTTTTTAAAAAAGATCGCATCAATGCTTTTGAAGAAAAGGGCGGCAAAAAACAACTGCGGATTTTTTCATCAAGCCCTCGTCGGGAATTCAATTTGAAAAATTTTCTTAAAGTTGCCCTACCCTTTGATTGTTCTGAAATTCATTTTGAGTCCGTGCGTGGAAATATACAGACTCGTGTTAAAAAACTCATGCAGGAAGCAAATATTGATGCTCTGGTCTTGGCCAAAGCTGCGCTGGATCGTTTGCTAACGGCTCACGAACACGAGTTCGGAGATACTCACAAAAGTCTTCAAGCGGCAATCAAACAATGCCGATTTATGATTGTACCCTTGGACGTAAACCCCACTGCTGCGGCTCAAGGGGCCTTAGCGATTGAAGCTCGTAAGGACCGAAGTGACTTGCGACAATTGGTTGGAAAAATCAACTGCCGCGAGACTTTTGAGTGCGTTTTGGAGGAACGCGAAATTTTAAAATCTTATGGTGGGGGCTGCCATCAAAAAATCGGAGTCAGCTGTCAGCCTCTACGCGGGTACAAAATACTTCGATTGAAGGGACAAAGTCCTTCAGGTCTTCATCTTGAAAAAAACGAAATCAAGTATTCAAAAAAGGTCGAAGACCTTTTAAAAGTTTCAAAGACTTTAGCTTCTAAAAGCCCACCAAATTTCTTCCCTCAGAGAGCTGAACAAATCGAATTCTTTGATCGTACGGCACTAGAATCATCCACCCCATCCTCCTCAAATGGAAAACGCTTTTATTTTGTAGCTAAGGACAAGGCCATGCCGGCAAATTGGGATCCCAAGGATTTCAAAGAAGACTTTTTTGGGGTCTCGGGAATGGCGTCATGGAAAAAACTTGCAAATAGGGGATTTTGGATCAATGTTTCTGCGGAATCTTTGGGTGAAAGTGCCATAGATCTTAGTCTCTCTCCACTCGTTCCAATTGGCAGTTCAAAAAAACTCACACACCGAGGAAGTCAACAACTCAGCCAGTTAGAGAATCTGGCGACTTATGAGATCCTCGAAAAACCCAACGCTCTACCCGATCTGTCCCCTTATAAATTCTTTTTTTGGCCAAGCTTTTCACACTTCAAAATTGCCTACGCAAAATACCCTTACGTTCTACACGCAGCGACACACTTTTCACCCCCTGGTCATACTTTTGACCTCATTGGAGAAATTTTAAAAACTGAACCGATAGTGTGCTTGGGTATGAACGATTTTCATCTCCTACTTGGATATCCAGTGTCCTAGGCATATGTTATAAAAAAACTCCCATGAACACGAAATTTCAAAATGCGCTTAAGCTTGAGCCCCAAAATACACCTCCTGTATGGATGATGAGACAGGCAGGGAGATACCACAGACACTATCAGGCTTTGCGCGCAAAATACTCTTTCATGCAGCTTTGCCTTGAACCCGAGCTTGCGGCCCAAGTCGCACTTGGACCGGTGGAAGACTTTAAGTTTGACGTCGCCATACTTTTCAGCGACATACTTTTCCCTCTGGATGCACTAGGATTTGGGTTAAGTTTTGGCGATGGTGGACCCCAGTTTGAACGCTCGCTGACTCCAGAAATGCTTTCAAAATTACCAGCGACAAAAGAAATTTTGCAAAAGCTGCATTTTCAAAAGGAAGCCCTGAAGGCTACGCGAGAAATCCTCCCCAAAACTACGAGCCTTATAGGTTTTGTAGGTGGAATTTTTACATTGTTTTCATATGCAGTCGGTGGCAAACACGATGGACATTTGATTCCGGCCAAGCAACAGCTTCCGGTACTGTTTGAAAAATTTTGTGAGCACCTCGTCCCACTTATAATTGAGAATATAGAACTTCAACTTCGAGGCGGCGCCGAGTGTGTGATGATCTTCGATACTGCGGCCGGCGAGCTTTCTCCTGATCTTTATTCGCAGTATATTTTGCCTCAGCTCAAAAAAATATTTTTAAGATTTCCAAAAAAACTTGGTTATTATTCCAAAGGTACTCAACCAAGATATCTGCAGGATCCGATTTTCTATGATGGCACCTTACTTGGCCTTGGATTTGATCACCGATGGGATCTTGCAAATGATTGCCTGAGCGTTTCACAACGCGGATTTGTACAAGGAAATTTTGACCAATCACTATTGCATGCGGCCCCCGATGATTTTAAAAAGCTTTTTAAAAATTATCTCAAAAAATTCCAAAATCTTAGTCCTACCCAACGTCGAGGCTGGGTTTGCGGTCTCGGACATGGCGTTTTACCAAAAACTCCTGAAGAAAATGTTCGAGCCTTTGTACAAATCGTCCAAGAAAGTTTTGCCTAACCTAAATAGTCTACGAATAAGAAATTTAAATATGAAGCACGCAAATCCGCCTACACTACACATCATCGGAGCGGGGATTTCGGGACTGCATTGCGCTTACCAAGCTTCTAAATTAGGAATCAAATGCAAAATTTTTGAAAAAAGTGATCACTGCGGCGGCCTCATTCAAACCCAAAACATTGAGGGTTTGGGAATCGTGGAATCTGCTGCAAATGGAATTTTGTCTAATCACGAGGTCGAAATATTAGCGGAAGAACTCCAGTTAACTCTTATTCCTGCTAAAGAAACTTCAAAAAATCGATTTTTACTTCGCAAACAAAAACTCCTAAAATGGCCGCTTAATTTTTTGGAAACTCTGGAATTTGTCGCCTGCATATTCCGAAGTCTCTTTCGTTGGAAGCCCAAGACGTACGAGACCCTTCATCAATGGTCGGAGCGTGTCTGCGGGCCAAGTTTTTCGCAGCATGTACTTTTTCCGGCGTTGCAAGGCGTTTACGCGCGCGATCCTTCGCAACTTTCCGCTTCACTCATTTTTCGTCGTTTCTTCCACCCGCTAAAGAATCCTGAGTTCAAAAAGCGCAAACAAAAATATCGTGGTTCCTTAAGTTTTCGCGGAGGAATGTTTGAGCTCATCAAAGCTCTCGAACAACACCTCATCCAAGTCGGTTGTGAGTTTCATTTCTCGACTCCAGTCTCGGAAGTGCTTTTAGAAGAATGGAAAAATCAATCGATTCCTGTCATCATCAGCACCCCTCTTCATATCACTCGAGGGTTGTTAAAAAACATGTATCCCATTTTTTATCGAGTAGCAGAGCCCGTTGAGTCAGTTGATTTGATTTCCGCCACTTTGTTTTTTAAAGAAGCGCAAAATTCATGGCTAGAGGGATTTGGAGTGCTGATTCCCCGAAGTGAAAGATTTGACGCTCTAGGAGTTCTTAACCCGCATGAAATTTTTGATGGTCGCCTCGAAAAACCTTCTCAGCAAAAAGTAGAAACTTGGATTTTTAAGGATGAAATTATGCGGCTCAGTGACGAGCAAATTCTTTCACTCATTCAAGAAGAACGGCAACGACTCAGTGCAAACGCCAAAGCCGAAATTTTAAGTTACCGTATTTTTAGATGGCCAAGAGCCATCCCTTATTATTCGGTCTCTCTGGAGCGACTCTTGGAACATGACGCTTACAAATCTTTTGAAAAAGAAAATATTCGTTTTGTGGGAAACTGGACGGGGGCCTTGAGTTTGTCTCAAATGCTGGCTTCGCAACGTCATCTTGTGAGAGATTTTGTTTCTCAGATTGTAGGAAGCGCAACATGAAAGGTCTTTTACTCAGCAATTTGGGCACCCCGGAAGGTTCGGATGTTTTGTCAGTGAAAAATTTCCTAGGTGAATTTTTAATGGATCGAGATGTCATTTCTCTTCCTTGGCCACTTCGGTATTTGTTGGTCCATGGAGTTATTCTGCGGAAAAGACCCGAAGAAAGCGCTAAGAATTATCAAAAGATCTGGACAAATGAGGGGTCTCCACTCTTAGTGAATTCGGTGAATTTTGCATCCAAAATTCAAGACCGCCTCTATCCCAGGCTCAAAGTAAAATTGGGCATGCGCTATGGGAATCCCTCACTTCGAAAGTCTCTTTTAGAACTTCAAGAGGCAGGCGTGACAGAACTGATTGTAACCCCACTCTACCCCCAGTATGCCGAAGCCACCACCGTATCCACTTTAAAAAAAGTTGAAGAAGATTTGGCAAGCATCAACTGGAAGCCTAAAAAAATCACTTTTATAAAAGATTTTTTTCATCACGAATCCTTTGCGCGGGCTCAGAATCAACTTTTAAAGAAATATGCAAAGTCATATCAATACGATCACGTTTTGATGAGTTTTCATGGCTTACCCATTGCGCAAATTAAAAAAGTCGATACCTCAAAACAACACTGCCTAAAGTCCAACTCCTGCTGCGACAACTGGGGGCAAAAGAATCGCTATTGTTATCGGGCGCAATGTTTTGAAACGGGAAGATTGATTGCAAATTTTTCAGGCATCCCTCAATCTCAGTTCACGGTGTCTTTCCAGAGTCGATTTGGACGCTCAAAATGGATTCAGCCATACACCGAAGAAGTGATAGATTCGCTAATTAAAAAAGGGGTCAAGAGATTACTCGTGATGTGCCCTGCATTTGTCGCAGACTGTTTGGAGACCTTAGAAGAAATTGAAATAAGACTCAAAGAAGATTTTATTGCCAAAGGCGGCGAAGATTTTAAAATGTTGCCTAGCCTAAATTCCGAAGATTTTTGGGCAGATGCCTTTGTTTCTATTCTAGAGGAAAGCCTGGCTGAAGCCCATCTTACAACAGAGCGTTAAACTGCTTGCACTCTGTCAAATGTCCAATAAACTATGCACGATGTCCGCTGTTGTATTTAATGACAAGGTTGAGCTTTTTTCTGTGGCTTTTCACATGATCACTTTAAACAAAGAATTGCCCTATGATTTATATGTCAATTTTTCTGCCGATGGGAAATCCAATAAGTTTATTCGAATTTTCCCGATTGGCGAAACCATGGAAGCCGATGATTTAGAACGGATTAAGAAAAAGCATCCCCGCACTTATATTTTAGAAATCCAACGCAATGCTTATCTCAAGTCGCTCACATTTAATGAAGCACTACCAGAACTTGAAAAGTCTAAGGTCATCAAAGATTCTGCCATTAAATATCTCGAAGAACTTTTTGATGACAAACGGGAATTCACCACTGAGGTTCTTAATGATTCTATTTCAAAATGCCACGAAGCTGTAGAATCAATGGTCTCGGTCATTCAAGACTTCGATATTGATCAACTCTCTGAGCATATTGCAAAACTGAGTTTTCATGATTTTTACACCTACGATCATTCCATCAATGTTTCCATGTACTGCATTTCATTTTACCGATTCCTCTTTCCCAAAGCACCCAACAATGAAGTGGTACTTGCGGGCCTAGGGGGGATGTTGCACGATCTTGGCAAGGTTAAAATCGCCACATCCATTATTAATAATCCCGGCAAACTGAGTGATGTAGAGTTTAGCGAAATGCGCAAGCATCCCGGTTATGGAAAAGAACTCATGAACAGCACCGAGGTACAAATTCCAGTGGGTATGGATCTCGAAACACTCAAGCGCGTGATCATGGAACATCACGAAAACTGGGATGGCACAGGATATCCCAACAAAGTCGTGGGAGAAAACATTCACATCATGGCGCGTATCACGGCGCTTTGTGATTTTTTTGATGCCATCACCACGAAACGTTCTTACAGCGTGCCCATGGCTGTTTCCGATGCTCTCGATGTGATTGGAAAAACTGCAGGAAAAAAAATAGACCCAACTTTGTATGCAAGATTTTGTGATCATGTGAAAAAATCAAAACCCAAAGGCCGAGCGATTGCCGAAATTGATCCTGATTTTGATCCTTGCATGCCTCATGATCGAATTCCCCTTCGCGGTGTCAGTCACAAGACTTCAAATTAGATCTACGCTTCATCGTTTATGTGAACGGCAAAAACTTTCGTGCGCCCTTACCCAAAATTCCCATAAAGGCTTTGTCAGCCAAGGATTCGGGCTTACAGCGACTGGTGCCGATTTCGCGATGTTTTAAAACTTCGCCAGATCTTGCGTCGCCAATCACTGAATCTAAAATCCAAGGATCCTGGGTGCCCTTGCGATGAGCAAAAACTCCTACAGGCACATCGCGAGTGCCTCCTAATTTTTGCACAAATGCTCGTTCGCATCGTGCAGCCCAACTTGCCTCAGAGTCTTCAATGTAACGAAGTTTGGCTAAGAGATCTTTGTCATCGGCACGACACAAAATTCCAGCGATACCTTGCGTGGCCGCCGGAACAACTTGATCGGGTGTTAGAGCAACATAATATCGAGGTGAAATATTTAAACGTCGCAACGAAGCCCAAGCTACCAGCACTGCATCCAAATTTTCGTTTTCCATTTTTTGAAGTCGTTCGGGAACTTCACCCGTAATATGAACAATTTCTAAATCCGGTCGCAATGCTTTAATCTGCATGACGCGGCGTCTGCTAGAGGCAGCAACTTTTGCGCCACGAGGTAATTCTTGAATGGCTCCGATCGTGTTTCGAGTGACCAAAGCATCCCGTGAATCTTCACGTTTAAGAGTCGAAGCTAAAACAATTCCAGAAGGTAAATCATAGGGAACATCTTTCATGTTCAACACCACGACATCTACCTTATTCGCCAATAATGCATCTTCTAAATGTTTTGAGACACTGGTCTGAGGCAATGATTTTGGGCGACCATAAAGAATTGGGCCTGAATTTTGATTTAACTCAGTCGGCAACTGAGGAAGGGCAATAATTTTTTCAAGCTTCACGGTGTCCTGAACATGTTTAGAAATATAAGCCGCTTTAAATTCTTCTAAAAGCACCATCCCTAGACCGTGACTGCGACAACTTATACGATAGTCTCCACGTGGAAATACGGGTCCCTGAGCTTGTTTTTTGGGATCTAGTTTTTTGTCGGCATCACTTTTACGCATCGGAAAGTTTCCGATAAAGTCCAAACCAGGCCTGCGACTGCCTGCAACAGCAGGTTCTGGGGCCTTTTCGGGCACAGACGCCGCTTTTGCGGACTTTGGTGCTGGTAAAGCCTTTGCGGCTTTTGCAATTTTAGAATCGGCACTCGTCGAAGAGCTGAATGCTGATTTTGATGAATTTTTCGAAGCAGGCTTGGCTGACGACTTAACTATCGTTTGAGCTTTATCGCCGACTTTTCCTTTGGCAAGAGTTCCTGAGGTTCCTTTTGCCTGTCCAGATCCTGATTTTTTAGCTGCCATTCGGGACTAGGCCTCCATGCTCGAATTAAAGTTTCCATCACCGCTTGAGAATGGGATTCATCAAGCTGATCCAATTCTTCAACCAAACGGTGCAATATTTTAGCGAAAGTGCCTCGCAGGATATACTCGAATTCCTCAGATTTTTCTAGTCCAATCTGTTCTTGGCAAAGCTCAGTCCGAAACAGCTCAAATTGTTGATAAAGTTGACCTATTAACGGAGCTTTGCCCCAATTCTCCAAAGTTTTTATAAATGCTTCTAACTCTTCCTTGAGAATTAACTCAGCCGAATCCAAAGCTTGGCGTCGAAGTTGGTTACCCTTTTCGGCTCGATCTTTGAATTCGTCCACATTTCTCAAAAAGAATCCGTCTATCTGGGCCACTTCTGGCTCAACGTTACGGGGCAATCCTAGATCTAAGATCACTCGCAAATCAGGAAATTTTTCCGGGGCATTGGCTTGCGCATTTTCCAGCTTCTTCTTCAACATTATCGGTTGATGGCTTGCAGTGGCGACGACAATCACATCATGACTCCAAGCTAGAGTGTGGCGCTCTTCAAAAGGCGCGATCAAACACCTGTGATTGACGGCCAATGCTTGTATCTTATCCAAACTGCGATTGCTCCACGTTAACTGACTCACTCCGGAGTTTCGCAATCGCTCTAATGCCTGCATGGCCATTGCCCCTGCCCCAATGAGCAAGGCACTCTTGCCCTTTAAGGAATCAAAAATATCACTGAGTCCATCAATAGCAGAATGAGCCACCGAAACCGTCCCTTGAGACAAGGACGTTAATGAGCGAATTTTTTTTGAAATTCTAAAAGCCTGTTGCAATATTCGATCAAGATTTCCTTTTAGCAACAAGTGATCTCGGCAAAACTGAGCAGAAGTTTTTACTTGGCCCGTAATTTGAGTTTCTCCCAGGACTTCTGAATCCATTGACGAAGTGACTCGAACCAAATGTTCAAATGCGTCAACGCCTTTTAAAACTCTTTTGGATTCATAATTTAACCCGCGTTGATGTAGCCATGCTTGAATCAGTTGATATTGATCTAAATTCCATGAATAAATTTCAATTCGATGGCAAGTTTCGAGGTATAAAAGCGAGGCTTCTCCAACATCGTCACCTGTTAATTTCAGAAAAGATTTTAAGATGGAAACTTGAGCATCACCTTCACGACTCAGTGCTACTTTTTCACGATCCGAGGCTGCGTCACCCGCACGGACACTTAAGCCAAAACAATGGAGCTGCTGAATATTTGGGAGATTCTTTTGAATTCGCATATCTCCGCTGCCGGGGGTTTTCATTTTTAACGTCCAAACCAGCTCAGAGGTTCATGGAGAGCCGAGACATTGCCCAAAACGAGAACCCCTATAAAAAAAGCTAAAAAAACAATGCTCGAAAGTAAATGAGCAACAAAAAGCTTACGGCGACCTTTGCCTAAAAAGTGACTGAGTTGAAACTGCAAAGCCAAAAGAAGCCACAAAAGTGCACTGACTAAAACTTTAGGATCGCTAAACCATCTAAAGCGATCACCTTCGGATCCCCATTTCATGATGGCATTGACGATGGCTAAAAAAAATCCCACGCCCCAGCAAACCAGAGCCAAATCGGCAGTTCCCAACACAAGTTTTCCTAGTGCTTCAAGACTAGGCAATGTCCCTTTGATGACACGCCTTTCCATGGACGAGCGCTTGAGCTGCGAATGCTGGTAGAGCCAAACCACCGAGCTGATCAAATTCAAAATTACCATACCAGCTCCGGCAGCAAGTAAACCTGCATGGGTATAGAGCAACCAAGAAGGCAGAGCTTTGGACTCGGGGCTTTCGAACTGCGGACTTTCAAAAAAACGCGCAACAAAAAATCCCAACCAAAACAGCACGAGAGCAATCAATGACCTCGTAAGAGGGCGCCTTAATTTGGGATCAACCGAACGTACTCTTGCAGTTGCCACCGCAACTGCCAAACCCCAAAGGGAAGCCCCTAAAACGCTTGTAAACACACTCCGCACGCTAAACAAATCGAGGAGCCATGGCAAAATGACCAATACCCAAAACTCCAGGATATATCGGCGTTTTTCATAATCTACCAAGCTTTTTTGGTCAGAATCAAATTGAGGCAAAGTGGCAACTCCCCTTTCAGGCGAAAAACACAGACTTCTACATCCAAGCACTTGTCTAATTGTGACTTTTTAGACTAACATCATGAGTATATGTCAAGTTTAGTAGCTGTCACAGACGATTCTTTTCAAAACGAAGTTCTCTCATCTAGCACTCCTGTGCTGGTGGATTTTTGGGCAACTTGGTGCGCTCCCTGTCGGGCGCTTTCGCCAAAACTTGAAGAACTTGCGGCCTCTGCAAATTTTACGGGGAAAGTAAAATTTCTTAAAATGGACGTCGACACCAATAGTATTATTCCCGCGCAATTTGGAATTCGTGGAATTCCTACCGTTATTGTTTTTAAAGACGGCAAAATGCTTGATCAACTTGTTGGGAATCAACCCAAGGAAGTGATCGAAAAACTTTTAGAGAAATCTCTTTAATCTAGCGTTTGCTATTTGACCGACTATTCGTTCAACTAATCATCAAGGGGGATGGGATCTTGAGGTAGGGGAACAGGAGCGGCCGATTCGCTTTGCTGACTTTCTTTTTCTGCTTTGGCTTTTAGCAAAGCGTCTTCATCTAAATCCATGTCTTCATTTTGCGGAGAAACCACTTGCTGCTTAGGTACCGCATTGATCGCGGTTTTACGTTTTGCCTGAATAGCTTTTTCTAACTCTGCCTGGGGTATAAGGCTGGGACCCGCAATTTGTAACTGGCGATCTTTTTTGCGTTGAAAATATTTTTCAATGACTGCCTTCACAACGGGTGCAGCATTACGACTTCCTCCACATTCGTGAAGACCTAATACTGCAACAACGATTTCTGGATTCTCTTGAGGTGCATAGCCTACAAACCAAGCATGGTGCCTTTTCTCAAAGGGCAAATTAATGCAAGGTTTAAAAAGTTCTTCTTTTGTAAAGCTCATTACTTGGGCAGTTCCCGATTTTCCTGAAATTAACTTTTCAGGTGTTTTTAGAATTGCTTGTGCTGTTCCGCCTGGAGCGTTAGCCACATCATTCATAGCGGCTTTAATAACTGCGAGGTCTTTTTGATTGATTTTTACTGTCCCCTGGAGCTTAGGCCCAAAAGACTCTACAATTTCGCCATTCAAATCTTCGACACGAGAAACAATGTAGGGGCGATACAAATTTCCACCGTTGATCAACGTGGCATAGGCCACGGCTAGTTGCAGAGGAGTCACCAAATTAGCACCCTGCCCAATGGCAGCACTCAAAGTTTCCCCAGGCGACCAAGGTTGATTGTAACGTTTCTTTTTCCATTCTTCTGTGGGCATAAGCCCCGTGAGTTCATTTCCTAATTCAATTCCTGTTTTTTGCCCGAACCCAAATCTCTTGGCCATATTTGAGATGGAATCGATTCCCAACTTTGCGGCAATTTGATAAAAATACACATCACAACTGCCCGCAATTGCAGAATGCAAATTCACAGGACCATGCCCTTCTTTTTTGTGACAATTAAAAACGCGACTGCCGAACCTAAAGGAACCTGAACAATTGACTGTCGAAGACTCGCTAACAACATTAGATTCCAGCGCAGCAAGGGCTGTAAAAATTTTAAAAGTAGATCCCGAAGGATAGTGATCTTGAATGGCTTTGTTTCGAAGAGGCTCGTATGGATTATTGATAATTGAGGTCCACAACTCAGGCCCGCGAGTCACAAGCTCAGTGGGATCAAAGCCAGGGTTGGAAAGCATGGCAAGAACTTCACCCGTTCGAGGATCCAAAGCAACTGCCGCGCCCATTTTACCGAGCATGGCTTCTGCCGCCGTCATTTGAAGTTCTTCATCTAAGGTCAGATACAAAGTTTTTCCCGGGACAGGATCAATATTTCCAGGCAATTCGCGCAACAGTGCGCGCTGTCTGGAATCCGTGATTCGATGTCCATGGGCATCAACTTCAACAAATCTTGCTCCATCATTTCCGCGAAGATAATTTTCCCAAGACTTCTCAAGCCCACTTCTTCCGATCCAGTCACCTTGCTCGTAATTTTGCAGAACTCCTTTTGCTCGCTGAGAGGCAATCTCTTTTTTGGTGACTTCGGAAAGGTATCCAAATACATGGGAACCCACTTTTTCGTTCAAGTACGTTCGTCTAATGCGTTGTTCGATTTCCACACCCGATAAGTGACTTCTATTGGACTCGATTTTAACCACGGCTTCCCAAGAAGCATTTTCCACCAACACGACAGGCTGAAACTTAAAAGCCCCTGCCACCCGAGCTTTGTATTTTTCTAGAAGTTTCTTTGGATCTTCTTTTATGATGGCGGCCAGGGCGCCAATGACTTCGGCGGGACTTTTAACAAACTGAGGAGTAATGGCGATATCGAGCTGCAAGCGATTATCCACTAAGAGATGATTATTTCTGTCGAAGATCTGCCCACGCGGCCCAGGAATTTTTTCTTTTCGTAATGACTGTTGTTCTGAAAATGTTCGGTAGAATTCTCCGCGAATAATTTGTAGAAAAAACATCCTGAGTCCCAAAAGGCAAAAAATCACAGTGATGACGATCATCAGAATCGGAAAGCGCGGCTGAAATTCTTTAATTGCTTCGCCTTGTCCTAACATTTTTACCTCAACACTCCTGGATTGAGATCTCTTGATTCCGCAACTTCATGTCCAAAAAATTCATCCCAGACAATCATAAAAGGGAACATCGCATATGCTAACAAAAAGTGAGCGAGTGAAGAGATTCCCAAAGATTGAATAAAAGAACTCAGAGGACAATTCAGGTCCTGGTAGCGCATCGAAACGAAAACTAAAAGCTTATTAAAGGCAAAAGCCCCAATGGCCAAAAAACTAAATTTCCATCGACCTTCCACAGCGAATTCTTTTGCAAAAAGTCGAGTCATCAATGCCGTCCACAATCCCAAGGCGACTATCAGGGGAGCAGAATAGCCACTGGTAAAACTTTGAACATTTAAAAAGAGGAGACTGACAAGTGTGAGCATGGTCCAAGAGCGCGTGAGTGCAACATAGGTAAGCACCACAGGAATGAGTTGAAGAGCCCCTCCACGCCAAGGAATCTGCAAAAAAGAAAGTTCAAAACTTTGCCAAATCCAAAACATCAAAACAAGAATGGGAATTTCGAAAATAAACTTCTGTGTTTGTGTCAAAGGGTTGTCCCCTCGCGATCAAGAACCAAAACTTCTTCCAGCGTTCCGATATCTACACTTGGGCGCAAATCCGCATTTTGAATCACGCCCATTTGGGGGCGTCTGACTCTGACAATATGCCCAATTCGTAAGCCTGCTGGAAAAACTCCATCCACTCCACTAGTTAAAACGACATCACCCACTCGAATATCATCAGCACGGTCTAGGTACTTTAATCTCCCTAAAAGTTCGGTACCCTTGCCCTCCACCAAAAAACGGGCGCGCGAGCGAGACACAGTTGCATCCAAATCATGAGAAGGATCGATAACAGTTTGCACCAACGCAGAAGAATGAAAGACTTTTACGACTGTGCCAACAACACCTTCGGAGGTGACCACTGGCATTTTAACCGCAACTCCTTCGCGCGTTCCAATGTTAATCACCAAAGTGTTGGATTCAAAACTCGCATCTTCTCCAATCACTTTTGCAGGTAATCGACGAGCAAAGCCTGCGGTCGGAAAATCTAAAAGCTTTCTCAGTCGCTCGTTTTCTTGAGCCGCTTCTTCTAACGAAAGTATTTTTTCACGCAACTCTGAAGTTATTTTTTTTAACTCTTCATTTTCCTTGGATTTGCCAATCAGTGCGACATAATCCTTCCACAGCACACCCGCGCCGCGTCCAAGATTTCCAATGCCTTCCGCAAATGGATAGACAACCCACGAAGACACTCGATCATAAATATTCAATCGAGGCATGGGATATTTTCCCAAAATGAGCGTTGCAATTGGCAATAGGAAGAGAGCAGCAATGAAAATCAGTCGGCGGTATCTTCTCCAAAATTTGTTCATGATATTTCCTGTCCAAATCATTGTAACAAAAAACGAAATGAAGACTAGCTACCCGATGCAAAATCTCTCGTGCGCCATTTTTAGAAAAAAGTCACGAGAAAGCTTGGAGCACTCATTGACAAGGAAATACAATGAACGATGATAGGGACCTATGTTGGATTTTATTCGAACTCATCGCAATCTTTTTTCGATTCTCTTTGTTGTATCCGGTTTTGCGCTCATCATATCGATGTTTGCAGATCCCTATTCAGGCCAAGGCGCTTCAGCACTCTCTCAGGCCGTGGCTGCCCGAGTGGATGGAGCTGAAATCAGTCTTAACGAACTCGCTGGTGAAGTGAATCGTCAACGAAGTCGAATGCAAGAAAACATGGAAACCCAGATTGCGGGTTCTGAGAACAAGGCTGAAACTCGCAAGTTTATGGATCAGCTCCTCAAATCCCAAGTCAGTCCAGATCGTGTTCTTGGCGAAATGCTAAACGAAAGATTCATGATTCGTTCGGCCGAGGCCGCAGGAATCGACGTTCCCCCTCAGGCGATAGTTGACATCCTGCATCAGGAACCATTTTTTCAAAAAGATGGCAAGTTCGACGCCCTTCGATACAAGCAAGTGGTCACCCAACCCGGTCGATATGAGGCCGAACTTCGCAGTCGTGCAAAACAATACGCATTAAACCGAGCGGTTTTAAACTCTCTCAGTTTTATTTCTCCCTCTGAAGAAAGCACCGAGCGCGCACTTCGAAAGCGCTATCATTTTGAAACTCTCAGTTTAAACTCTAAGACCTTAGGTGATGTTCCCAAGGCAGGTGCTGAAGAAATCAAGCAATTTGCCAACGATCCTGCTCAAAGCGCAAAACTACAGTCTTTTTATGATCGCAACATCACTCGTTACAAAAAAGGAGAAGAACTCCACGCCCGCCATATATTGATTAAAGAAGAAGGCGGCGGCGAAAAGAAGGCAGTCGAAATCTTATCCGAAATTCAAAATAAAAAACTGACTTTTGAAGAAGCAGCTGCAAAATTTTCCGCGGATCCATCAAACGCGCAAAAAGGCGGTGACCTTGGATTTTTTCCTCGAGGTATGATGGATCCTGCCTTCGAAAAAGCGGCGTTTGGATTGGCCAAAGATCAAGATCTCTTGGCAAAACCTGTAAAAAGTTCTTTTGGTTTTCATCTCATTCAACGAGTTGGCTATAAAGCTGCTGAGCAAAAAGCCTTATCCGATGTCAAAGAAGAGATTGCCTCTGAAGTGATCTTAGAAAACAAGCGTGGCGAAAAAGCGCGCGACCTTGCAAAAAACATTGCAAATGGTTCTGCAAAACTGGGAGCAGCCGAACTTAAAAAAATGAATCTTAACTGGACTCCAGTAACTTGGACACCTCTTGATTCTACTTTAGGTGCGGTAGGTAGCGTTGATGAACATCGCTCCAAGCTCGTCTCACTCAGCGAAGCTTCTCCTTATTTAGGCGAAGTTCTTAACCAAGGAGAAAATTTTATAGTCGTCAAATGGGCTAAAGCTCCAAAAGAAGATGCTGCTGCAAAAAACGACGAAACTGCTCTGCGCTTAGCCCAAGAAAAAGCTTATGCAGCAATGCAATTTGCCTTGAAGAACTCCCGCGAAAAACTTGAAAAATCTAAGAAAATTGTCAAAAATGACAAAGCCATTAGCGAGCTCCGTCAAGCCCTTGGCGACACCGACTCTGGCATGCCTTTGGGCCGATAGTGCATAATTTTCGAGTACGAGCGTTGAACAGAGCCAATCTATTGGCGACCTTTCAAAGAGCGAATTTGATACACTTTCATTTATGACTTCATCAAAAAATAATCGCTTTAACTTTTTAGCACTTTTGTTGCTTTGCGCCTTCCCCATTTTTCTTTCTAAAACCTATGCAAAACCGATTGCTAAAGATGCGGCATTGGGAAGCGAGCAAAGTGGTGGCGATAGCGAAGCGAATCTTTTAAAATCAAAACAAGGAGTCTCGCCTGATCGACAGCCGATGGGTCGGGCTCCCGCTATTCCATTTACCGGAGATCGAAAATCAGGAACTGAACCTATTGAACTTGATATTGGACGTACCGAAAGTGGCAAATGGATTATTAGGCATGTGGATCCCAATTCCAAATTCGCTGGCAAAGTGTTTCAGTTTCAAGAATTTGAGTCCGATGATGCTATTTGGAAGGCCATCGGTGAAAACCCCGTTGAAGCAGTAGAGGAAAATGCTCTACCCGAAAGCAACATAAGTAATGGGTCGACCTCGCCTTCCGAGCCCGTTGGGCATGGAGAAAGCTTTTAATTTTTTAGCGCCAACCAAATTTTCTGAAGTCGCGAAAGCAGATCCCTCATATCTTTTAGGTGCAAAGAATTAGGTCCATCACACAAAGCTTTGTCGGGATCAGGATGAGTCTCTAAAAACAGACCATCAATGCCCACCGCCATTGCGGCTCGGGCAAGCACGGCAATCATTTCACGACGTCCATCCGAACTCTCGCCCTTTCCGCCTGGCAACTGTACTGAATGAGTCGCATCCATAACTACTGGAACACCAAACTTGCGCATCTCTACAAGCGAAGTCATGTCATTAATCAAGCGATTGTATCCAAAGCTCGAACCGCGTTCACACAAAAGAACTTTTGAATTTCCAACGGCCTTGGCTTTTTCAACAATAGATCCCATATCCCACGGGGCCATAAATTGCCCCTTTTTAATGTGGAGAATTTTTCCTGTCGCCGCGGCTGTTTGTACCAAATCTGTTTGGCGACACAAAAAAGCTGGAATCTGCATAACGTCTGTAACTTCGGCAACCATTTTAACTTGTTCCACATCATGCACGTCAGTGACTAGTGCGCATTTATAATCTTCTTTAATTTTTTGCAAGGATCGCAATGTTTGACTCACCCCAACACCACGAAAACTTTTTGCGCTTTGGCGATTTGCTTTGTCAAAGGAGCATTTCAAAATCCAAGGGATTCCCAAATCGCTTGTCACCGATTTTAACTCGGCCGCAACTTCACGGACCAGTGAATCCGATTCAAAAATATCGGGACCTGCAAAAAGTACCCACTGATCTGCCTTACCCCAAACTATAGGTTTTTGCCCATCAATTTCTAAAGTTACAGTTTGGGAAAGCGGGGAAAGAATTTTTTGAGTCATTTTTATTTCTTAGCGAAGTTTTTGGCCCATTCCAAATCTTTAATCGTGTCTATGCCGCGGTAAGACTCTCCTGAATCGCATTCCGTTTGAAACACCAAAATTCTAGCTCCTAGCCAAAGTGCACGCAATTGCTCGAGACCCTCTAAGAGTTCGAGAGGAGTTGGAGCATGGGAACAAAACTGAGCAAGCATTTGCGGCGTGTAGCCGTAAACACCCACGTGGAGTTTGGCCTCTGGCACTAAATCCGCCTGAGCACAATAAGGCACTTTAGAATAAGGAATCGGAAATCGTGAAAAATACAAAGCTCGACCAAAGCGATCACTGATCACTTTTACGGCTGAGGGATCTTCAAAATTCAAATCGCTCGTAAAATTTTGAGCCAACGTGACAATCGGATTCTGTATGAGCTGCTCAGAATCGCTTTCAAGAAAATACCTTGCCACTCGTTGTAATCCTTCTTTTGCAACAAAAGGAACATCGCCTTGCAAATTTATGATTCCAGAAAACCGCGATTGCTCAATTTTTTTGTCTGTGAGATACTGGCAAAAAGCTTCAAAAACCCGATCGGTGCCAGAGGGGATTTGGGCATTCGTGATTTGAATTTCTACTTCTGGATGTGCCTTTAAAATATGTTCTTTTAGCTGCACGGAATCCACGGCAACAATAACTTTGACTTGTTCTACATCATTAAAGATTTCCAAAGCTCGCCCAACACATCGTTGAGAAACGCTGAGATCTCCAATTTGAGCAAGCATTTTTTTTTCCAACCGCGTCGATGCAAGTCGCATCGGAATCACGCAAGCGACTTGTTGATTCCCAATGTCAGCGACCTTGGCAGATGCTGCTTCTTTAATTTTTGTAGAAACGCTCACCTTTTTTCGCCTTTTCCATAAGAGGTTGGCAGGGCTGCATTCGCGCGCCGTATTTTTGGGATAAGCGTTCAAGTTCGGCTACCACTTTATCCAGCCCCACACGATCGGCATAACGCAGTAAGCCCCCTTTGAATGGTGGAAATCCCGTACCAAAAATCATCGCCAAATCACACATTTCGGGCGATTCCACTATTCCTTCATTCAAAGCCAGTGCTGCTTCATTAATCATCGGGAAGAACATTCGCCACGCCAATGATTCTTCGGTGTGATCAGGGCAACGTGGAGTCGAGCCTTGAAAAATAATCTTTCGAATGCCTTCTTCGTCGGCCTCTTGGCGCCTGCCCCCAGGTCTATCCCAAGTATAAAAACCTAAACCTGTTTTTCTTCCAAATCGAGGAGTCGAAGATTCTTTGCTTGCCGCAACAATTTTATCAGATACGGTTGAAGCTTTGGCTCGGTCACCAAAGGCTTCGTTTAAAATGTGTCCAACTTTTGATCCCACATCGATTCCGATTTCATCCATCAGCTCAAATGGTCCCATGGGCATACCAAAATTTTTCGCAACCTTATCTAAAAGCGGAATCGAAAAACCTTCTTCCAACATAAATGCAGCTTCATTCAGCCACGGCATGAGTAAGCGATTGACCAAAAAGCCAGGTCCATCTTTCACCACAACCGGAGTCTTACCTATTGCGCGAGAATACTGCACAGCTTGCGCTATGCACTCGGGTCGACTTTTTGCGTGGTAGATGACTTCAATCAAGGGCATTTTTTCGACCGGATTAAAAAAGTGGATCCCCACAAAACGCGAAGAATCTTTTAGTGCCGTCGCCATTTCCGTCAATCGAAGACTGGATGTGTTGGAGGCAATCAAACAATCTTTTCGAACTTGAGTTTCAAGTTCCGCCAAAACTTTTTTCTTAACATCCATATTTTCAACGATGGCTTCGATCACCAGATCCAGTGAAGAGAAGGACTGATAATCCACTTGGCCGCGTATTAAGCTCATGCGTTTTTCTAAATCATGTTTTTTAATTCGACGACGTTTAAGATCTTTTTCAAAAATTCCATAAGCATGCGCGAAAGCTTTTGAAACTGCCGAGAGATTGATATCTTTAACAGTGCATCGGATGCCAAACATGGATGACTGCGCAGCTATCCCGCCTCCCATCACGCCAGCACCTAGAATTCCCAACTCTTTGACGGCAGGGATTTTTTTCAATTCTTCTTCTGAAAGTGTTGTGCCCGTCACTTTTTTTGAATCTTCCATGAGAAAAAACAAATTCACAAGATTTTTGGATTCAGCACTTTCCCAAAGCTTCCCAAAACTCTCAGCTTCTATGCGCAAGTGATTGCTTCGAGAGGTGCCTAAAGCTTTGTCGAGAACTTCTAAAATTTGCAATGGAGCGGGATAATTGCCTCGAGTGGCCTTGATCACTCCTTCTCGTGCTTTTTTAAAAACCAACATTCGGCCTAAAAAATTATCTAAAAGGAAAGCTTGTGGATTGAACTTTTTAGCTTTCAACCCAGGCAAATCTTTGCCCGCAGCCAGAGCATGGGCCATTTCGAGTGATTTTTCGGTAAAAATGACTTGAGGAATAACAGAATCTACCAAACCCATTTTTAAGGCTTTATCTGCTCGAATATTTTTTCCTTCAAGCATCATTTCAAGACTTCCAGGCAATCCGACAAGTTTAGGCAAACGAAAAGTCCCACCCCAACCGGGTAGCAGTCCCAATTTCACCTCCGGCAAAGCGATTGCCGTTTTCTCGGAATCCGAACAAACTCGATGCCGGCAGGCTAAAGACATTTCCGTGCCGCCGCCCATACATGGGCCATCGATGGCCGCCAAAGTTGGAATTTTGAGATCTTCAATCTCATTGAAAACCGCTTGTCCTTCAGCACTTGCCTTGGTGGCTTCTTCTCTATTTTTTAAAGTTTTAATGAGGTTGATGTCCGCACCCACAACAAAACTTCCTTTTTTAAGACTTCTTATGAGCAAGGCTTTGGCATCGGAGGACCGCACCAAGGCCAAAATTTCTTTCAATTCTCCCACCGAAGCGTGGGCCAATTTATTTACACGTTCGCCCTCAAGATCAAAACTCGCAATAAGAAGATCTTTTTCGCGAGTTAATTTCCAAGCTTTGCCATTAAACTCTGTGCTCATATCAAACTCCTTACTCGACGCTTTCAAGAGTCACGCTGCCGCCTTGGCCGCCGCCAATACAAAGAGTTGCCAAACCGTGTTGAGCTTTGCGACGTTTCATTTCGAGCGCAGCAGTTATAACCAGTCGAGTCCCCGTGGAACCCACAGGATGACCCAAGGCAATCGCACCACCATTGGGATTTAAAATTTCGGGATCAATTGAGCCATATTTTTGAGACATGCCTAAATTTTCTTTGCAAAAAATTTCACTATCAAACGCATGAAGGCAACCCAACACTTGTGCGGCAAAGGCTTCGTTGATTTCGACCACCCCAAAATCTTTTAATTTTAAACCGGTTTTTTGCATCACTTTGTGAGACGAATAAACCGGACCTAATCCCATTCGCTCAGGCTCAAGCCCCGCAAAAGCAAAACCCGAAATTTTTGCCAAAACTTTTGGGTTTCCTAATTTTTTTAGGCCTTCATCGTTGGCAATAATCACCATCGCGGCGCCATCAGTTATCGGGCATGCGTTGCCTACGGTGACAGTACCAAATTTTTTATCAAAGTAAGGTTTCAATTTTCCGAGTGCTTCAAGTGATTGCTCTTTGCGGGGCCCAGAATCCACGGTAAGAATTTTTTCAAATTTTGGCGGCACCGCGAATGGCGCAATTTCGTCTTTGTATTTTCCGCTTTCTTGCGCCTTCACAACTCTTTGATGAGATTGCAACGCAAACTTGTCTTGGGCTTCTCTGCTAATTTTAAATTCCTTCGCAATCACTTCGGCTGTTTGGCCCATATTCAACCCACAAAAAGGATCCGTTAAGCCTTCGACAATCGCAATTCTAGGATTGAGCACCTCTTTTAAAGGAATTTTAGCCATCGCTTGGATTTTTTCGGGCACGCTACGCGCTCGCCCCAAGATTTCAAAGAATTTGACCATTGCTGAGTTATACATCAATGGCATCTGAGACATGGATTCCGTGCCACCGGCAACAATGACATCGGCAACACCAGACTGAACTTTCAAAGCGGCTTCTGCAACCGCTTCCATTCCCGAGGCGCAGTTTCGATGTACCGTGTACGCTGAAATGTGTTTTGGCAGCCCCGCTCGAAGAGCCACGACTCGCGCAATATTTGCGGCATCGGCTGGAGTTCCCGTGTTTCCAATAATGACTTCATCGATAACTTTGCCAAGTTCCGCAATAGGCAAACCTGATTTTGCAAACAACTCAGACAATGCAAAGCGACCCAGTTCTGCAGCATGAACACCTTTTAAATCTGTTCCCGCTTTAGCAAATGGACTACGAAGACCAATAACAAGATAAGCATTTTTCATATGAAAAATACTCTAACAGAAATCAAATGAGTTGAAAGATGCTCACCCAAAAATCAAACAGAAATCAAATAGAATTAAAATCGCTAAAAGAGTTTTCCTTGCTCGGGACCTTGGTCGTCGGGCAAATCAGACGCGGCAACGGCACGTGTGGTACTCAACTTGTTCGATTGGACATTTTTTGTTGTCTGCGAAGCTTTGTTCGCATTACTTAAAGTTTGCGGCTTCGAATTTACCGCTTCCGTGTTTGCACTTTGGGCTTGTCCCTGGGGCGCATACTGGCGCATTTTACTAGGTATAAATCTGCCTTGATTTTTTAACTCCTCAATCACATGCCCCATGCGGTTTTCAATTTGATGGCGCGCAGCACGCCAATCGCGTTGATAAAGAATAGGGTCAAATCCACAGGCAAAACATTTTGCGGCTTCACGCATTTTTACCCAATGTATGAACTCAGAAATTGCCCAAAAAGGAAGATAAAGAAAGGCTGTTCTCCAGGCCAAATCCCAGGAACCAACGAGGTAACTTAAACTGACAATGGTCCCTACGCTTATGAATATTTTTAAGTGAGATGAAAATGGCAGATCATCTTTAAGGTCAGACTTCCTTGGGGCTCGGCATACGGGGCACAGATACTTCGACATGTGCGTTCATTGTATAGACAAATCGATGCTGGAGAGGAGTCAAAAATAAAACAGAAGCTAGCACCTAGAGGCAGAGCCAAAACTAAAGCTCTAAAACCCAAGCCGTTGCTTTGTATCCAGAATTTCCGTGACGTAACGAGTCTAAAGGCATGCCAATGTAACGTAACGACCGCGGCCCATTTTTAAGAGATTGGTGAATCGGTTGCAAAAGACTTTCTTGCATCGCCTTTTTAAATCGTTCACTTTCTAACAACCAATCCAATGTCAGATTGAGCTCAGGTGGGGCTTCTTCAATCGTACAGTTATTTTCCGATGTAAAATTTGGCCCAATAGGAAGCATTCCGGCCTCCACAAAATCTACTTTTAGCCTTTCAATGGCGGACGAACTGAACTCAGGGCTGCTAAACAATAGGCGCAAAAAAAAGGGAGAGAGTCGCCGCTGGGTAACACTCAACCCCGAATTTTTTAGGACAAATTCTAAATTCATCTGCCATTCTAGATCAAGCAAAGTCCGCCCCGCAAAATCTACAAATGGAATCCAATCTGGAAATTTGGGATTTGCCCTACAATCCGCAAAATTCACTTTCACTTGCACGTCTAAATCTTGTCCAGCATAGGGTAAAAACTCAGGGAAGACCCCAGCAAATTGATCGACCTTCAAAGGCGCTTCTATGACGATAGATAATAAACTTTGGTCCTGAGTTTTTTCGAAAAAAGGCAGCATTTGACTGAGATAAGAAGTCACATCATTTAAGGTTGAGGAATGGACGAGGAGTTCCACTTTCCCACTCAGAGAATAGCGAAAGAGCAAAGCCCTCTCTTCAGCACTTAGCAGTTCTTCGACTGCCAAACTTTTTCGTCCCAGTCGCGGAAGCAGTCTTAAAACATTGGGATCCAGTGAGCGACGCATCACTAGCGAAAGCTGAAGTTGCTCCAAATCAATCCCTTTGATAATGCGGCTGTCGAGTTCCATTAAAAAATTTTGCAAGGCAGGAATTTTATGAATGACTGCTAAAAGTTCTGTTTCTAACTGTTCGAGAATGTTGAGCCAATCCCCTTTTCTCTTTTGGGGAAAATCTACTAGCCAAGCTTCCAAGAAGCCTTCCAAGACCTCTTTGGAATTACTGGGGCATTGGGCGTCAAGTTGTAAAGCCTGGCTAACAATGTGACTTTGAAAGCGGTGTTTTAATCCCTCATGCAAAAGCTTCTGAAACGGATATTTTATCATTAATTTTCCGGCCGAATTTCGCTTTAGCTCAAACTGATTAGCCATCAGAAGTTCTTGCGAAATCAAAATATCTCCCAAAGAAATGCGCAGTTTTAAATCCGTGCATTCAATATCGAAAAATTCATTTTTCTTGTATTTCCAAGACTTTGAACGGAGTTCTAAACGCAAATCTTTTACGCCAAACTGATTGTTTTGAATTCCCAGTTTCTCTACGCTCCATTCAGCCTGTAGATCACTCAGCTGGCCTTGCACACCCTCCAAATCAGCAGAGGGGATTTGAAAGCTTCCTTGATTTGCCAGAGGTGCAGTCACATCAAGATTTTTTAGCCTTAACTCCAAAGCAAAAGTGCCGGCTACGGCTCCCGATACCCAAGATAGAGAAAAAATGAACGTAAGACACAAAAGCCCTTTACAGAAATTCGCTAGAAAACTAGGCATAACCTGTTCCGAAGTATGGTGCATTGAAAGGGATAAATACGCGGTGCGCAAGCGCCATGTCCAGCAAAATACACTAGGTCGATCGTGCTTGACACATCGATTAAAGCGAAGCTAAGTTCCCGAGTCTTCAGAGATTTGAAAATTTTAAGAGGTAATTGAGACATGGCAACCAAGAAAACTGCGACGACAGCAGCAAAAAATGAAACCAAAAAGACTCTTCGTAAGAAGACTTTGAAAAAAGTTGAAAAAGCAAAAATTGCTGCTTTAAAAACCGCTGGTAAAACGCAAGTTCGTAGCACCCGTTCAACATTACGCTCTGCTAAAGCTTCTGAAAAAGCCAAAGTTGCAAAAAAATCAGATGGCGCAAAACTTTCAGCGACTCGTGGTCAAGCTCCTCAATCCGCGCGCATCACTCCTCCTAAGGGACCTGTTCAAAGCTTGGCATCTCGCACAAACTTTGCTCCCAAAGAATATGATTCCAAAAAATGGTTAATTGTCGACGTTGCTGGTCAAACAGTTGGTCGAGTGGCTTCTGAAATTGCCATGCTTCTTCGTGGCAAACACAAAGCCGAATTCACTCCAAACAATGACATGGGTGATTTTGTCATCGTGATTAATGCAAAGCAGATCAAATTCACTGCCAATAAAGAGAGTGACAAAAAGTATTACCATCACTCTGGCTATATCAGCGGCTTAAAAGAATACTCTCCCGCGGACCTTCGTACCTACGCTCCCGAGAGAATTATTTTTCGCGCAGTTCGAGGCATGATCACCAGATCTCCACTTGGCCGCGTTCAAATGAGCAAGTTGAAAATTTATAACGACAACAACCATCCCCACGCTGCACAAAAACCAGTGGTCTGGGCACTTCGTAATCCCACCCCCGCGAAATAAGTCGCAATAATTAAGTAGAGAAAAGGAAAATATTCTAGATGGCACAAGCTTTTGTAAATGCAACCGGCAGACGCAAAACATCAATTGCACGCGTACGCCTACGTCCCGGAAAAGGCGAAATCATTATTAACGGAAGAAAGTTTGAAGACTATTTCGTTCGTCCCGTTTTGCGCCTTGTTATCAATCAACCGCTCGAACTTTTAAACATGATTGGCAAATTTGACATCATGGCTAATTGTCATGGTGGTGGCCACGCGGGCCAAGCTGGCGCTGTTCGTCACGGAATCACCCGAGCCTTGATGGAATTCGATCCCGCTCTTCGCGGATCGTTGAAGGAAAACGGTTTCGTTACTCGAGATGCTCGCGGCAAAGAACGTAAAAAATACGGTAAACGCGGCGCACGTCGAGGCACACAGTTCTCGAAACGTTAATTTCTTTGTTTTGAGTCGCAGTCCTGACTCAAAATCTTTGGAATCGCATGTCAAAACCCTGAGTTTGTCGAAAGACAGGCTCAGGGTTTTTTATTTTTCACTCTTCCTATAGAATAACCCACATGAATCAAGTTTCGGCATTTGCTGTATGTTTGCTTCTCGCCACAAGCTTAAATGCTCATGCCTACATCGATCCTGGCTCAGGCACATTTTTGATTCAAGCCGTGTTGGGGTTTATTGCCAGTGTGGTTATTTTCTTTCGAAGCTCTGTGGTGTTTTTTTTGTCAAAAATTGTGTTTTGGCGAAAGCGTAAAGATAGAGCTTCCATCAAACCAAGTTCCGCAAAAGAACCTTCTACGAAAGTTTTAAAATAAAACGCTTCATGGAAAATATTTTTTTTGATTCGGCATCTTTTAAAGATCCTCTAGGACGAGTTATTCATCGAAGCTTCAATAATGAAGAAAAAATTTATCGCGGAATCTTTAAAGAAGAAGCCGAAGCATTTTTGCTGATGCTTAAAAAAATCGAAATTTGGCCGGAATCGCTAAAAGAAAAAATTATCGATTTTAAAGTTTCACACCCCAATCAGCTCCCCAAGGAATTTTCGGATTGGTGTGCCGCAAGTGATATTTCCTTGATTGTGGAACATCCAAAAATTCCCTTTTTAAGCTCTCCAAGGGAATGGTGTTTTGAGCAACTCCGCGCAACTGCAGTGTTTGCACTTGAGCTACAATTGGACCTCCTCAAAGAAGGGTATTCCTTGAAAGACGCGAAAGCCTCAAACTTTTACATGAACCGAGGGCGAATCAAACTTTTAGACTTTGGCAGCCTTGAAGTTCACAAAGAAGGAACCCATTGGATTGCATGGAACGAATTCTCCGAAAATTTTACCAATCCTTTAATGCTTTCCTCACTTTTAAAAGTCCCCCATCAAGTTTTCGCAGAAAATGACAATGGCAAAATTCCTACAACGATTGCTCAAAGATTGCTCCATACATCCCACTTTGCGTCAACAAACGCATGGAAGTATTTTAAGCTTCCCTCATTTTTACAAAAATTTAATTCCCGTAAATCAGATCTCACTCAGCTAAACGCCAAGCTTCCACATTATTTTCTCGTCAATTCGCTCAAAGCTTTGCGTGATGATTTACAAAAGCTCAAAGCGCCAACTTCTCACGTAAACTGGGAAGATTATGCTAAAAATTGCCACTACTCAGGCGAAGATCGCGCTACGAAACATGCATTTGTGAGAGAGTGCCTCAATTCCTTATCCTACAAAAACAGAGCGATCGACCTTGGGGCCAACGAGGGCGAATACACTCAAATACTCATAGAGCAATTTGACCAAGTCATTGCAGTTGAAAGTGACCCCGTTTGTTGCAATCAGAATTTTTTAAAATCCCATTCACAAACTTCTGTCGATTTGCAGGTGATTCAAATGAACTTTGCAAATCCAACACCTGCCTCTGGCTGGCGCTCGAGCGAGCGCAAAAGTTTTCTGGAACGATGCGGAAGATTTGACTTTGCATTGTTTCTTGCTGTTCTTCATCATGTTCGAATCAGTGAGCAAATTCCCTTAGCAATGATTTTGAAACTGCTAAGCGAAATTACGCAGTTTACGGTACTCGAGTATGTGCCACCTTCAGATGAACTCTTTCGACAAATTCAAAATGGTCGATCCATTGAAATCTATAGGGACATGGAAGTCGCTGCTTTCATGAAAGAACTACAAATAAAATTTAGAATCATTCGCTCCCTAAAACTGCAGAACCATCGCGAATTATTTTTTTTAGAGTCGAAACTGTGAAGTCGTTTTTTTTCTCCTTAAAGAGTCAATTTTTGGCGGCATCCTTGATGATAGTGCTAGTATTCAATCCCCTACTTTCGCTATATTTTAGCAATCAAGCACAGCTTCAGGCTTTGGATGGGACATTGATTGCTATTTTGTATATCGCGACATTTGGCTTTTTTTTGTTGTTGTTTTTTGTGATTGAAAAATTTTTAGGTTTAACGACGTATTCCCGAGTTCTTAGCGGAACAATTCTTCTCACTTTTGTACTTTTTTTGATTGAAAGCTTTGGAGTAGAAGAGTTTTTCCTTTTTGCTCCTCCGATTCTTATTTTTTCGTCGATTTTTATGTTTGTTGTTCTGTGGATTTTTTTAGTTTTTAAAATCAACCTTCCATCTTTTCAGTTTCAGTTACTTCAAAAGCTAGCCTGGGTATTATGCATAGGGGTGATAGGACAGCATCTCTTTTCGTTTTTTGCCCTTCAACTTTCAAAAACTCGTGTCTCATCGATTGGCAGTATTCAATTTTCCGAGAAAGCTAATCCCAAACTGGTGGTCCATTTACTCCTAGATGAGTTTTCGGGGGATTTGAGAGATTCGCCCGTGTTAGGAACGCCAGAAGCGTTTTTTAATTTTTATCCTGAAGGTCAGGTTTATACTCATGCCTATTCCCGAGCTTTGGGGACCGCTGATAGCGTTGATCAGCTTTTTGGAGCTCATTTTTCAAGAGAAAAGAAACCGGGACAAAAATTACCTTCTTATTTTGACGAACTTAAAAATCAGGGATTTGAAATTTCCTTTTTTCTGGCTGATCCAACCGTACCTTGCACTCGCTATACAAATGATCATTGTTTTGACCAGTCTTATGCAGTCTCAAAACTTTTTCATTCCAGACAAACTAAGGAATATTTACAGTACCAAACTTCACAGCTTTTAAAACTGCGATTCTTTCGTTGGAGAAAGTTAATGCCGGTGTCTTTTGAACAATTTTCCAGCACCACTTACAAAAATAAAAAGTCACTGAATTTGGAACTTTTAAAATTTGCCAAGCAAAAAATTCTCGAATCATCCAAGCGCGATTCCTACATCTACATCCATTTATTAGTCCCTCATCCGCCCTATCACTTAAACGAAAACTGCGAAGTCACTTCAGAGAACAATCTTTGGAGTACTCACCCAAAAGACTTCAATGAGGAAGACCACGTGGGCTACAAACGACAGGTTCCGTGTGCCAACAGACTCGCTAAAAATCTCTTAGATTTTTTAAAAACCGAGAATCTTTTAAATCATGCGAAAATTATCATTCAAGGGGATCACGGAGCGAGGTTTAATAGTCCAAAAGATCCCGCCTGTACCGAACTTCAGAAAGAGTATTTGAATCGCGCATCTCGCATTTTCTTTTGGATAAAAGAATTTTCTAGTCGTTCCAATTTTAAGTTGCCTACTAAAATTGATGAGAGTTTTGACATGTTTCAACTTCGAGAAAAAATCTTAGTTGACATATTGCCGCCCAAAGATGTGACAAACGAGAATTCTTTTTCGGATAAAATACTAGGATACGAACATTGCATCACTGACTAACTTTGATCACCATATTGTTTGTAAGCAGTTTGCCTAAGTACCTCAAAAGTTACCACCCCTACACACATCGCCAAATTCATAGACCGTACATTGATTTGGGGGATCATCACATGGCGATCAGAAAATTTTTCCAATAGCGATGGGCTAACCCCATCTTGTTCGTCCCCAAAAAAAAGAAAGTCCCCTTCACTATATTTAACATCGGTATATCGTATTGGCGAGGCAACCTCGACAAACCAAGGCTTCGCTAAGGGATGAGCCTCAAACCAAGATTCGTTATCTGGAAAAACTTTCACATCGAGTAGTGGCCAATAGTCTAGGCCCGCGCGCTTCAGTTTAGCGTCATCAATCTCAAAAAAGGGAGCAATCAATTCTAGTCGCGATCCCGTTGCAGCACATAAGCGCGCCACTGCCCCGGTGTTTTGGGGAATTCTTGGCCGCTGCAGCACAATGGTCAACGCACCTTCGCGCGTGAGTTTGCGGTCTAAAGGGACACGATCATCAGTATTCACAAAGTAATTTTGTTTTCGTCCCATGAATGTTTAACTTATGGCGGCTGAAAGCGATCTCTGTCAAGAATTTGATTACGCTGGTGTCAAAAATACATCAACTTTCGCTCTATAAGCAAACTGCATGGGAAGCATGGAAAAAATCTTGGTTCTTTATAAAAAACTCCCGTAGAATAGTATAAAAGCGATGTTTAAAATAATCTTCACATTTTTTGTTTTTGCGATTTGTCTGGTGAGGGGTCTCGTCCATGCAGAGACAACCCCAACAAAGTTGCACGACGGGGGCTCGAATGATTCTCAGCCTCCCCAAAAAACTCCAGTTCAAAGTCCTGCAGCGGAACTGCAAAGTCCATCTTTTTCGAAAGTGACTCTTGAACTTCTAGATGGAATGACCAATGACGTTGGTGATACGTGTCGTGCGAGTCCTACAACTTTTCGACCGGACACCAACAATACGCTTCTAAAAGTGGACGGTGAAATCGCTCAGCTCATCAAACAATATGGCGAAATCGTAGAAGAAGAAAAAGCTGATAAACAAAATCCCGTGAGTTTAGGACCTCCTGAAACCATGAAACTTGCAATGGACCCTAAAATGCCAGGCGTGTTGATGCAGTACTATGCACTGACTCGCCAAGGACGAGGACATCGTCCTCCTGTTGATAAAGAGCTCAGAAAAAAGGAGATTGAAAAAACGATTAATGGAATGTTCCCCAATGCCAGTACACCTTTGGGGCCCTCTGAAATCTATAAAGCTGCTCTCATTTCCATTAAAATCAACGAGACAAGATATCCTAACACCTCTGGAAGGGGCGGCGGAAAAGTGTACCATTCTCTTGGTGGCGTTAAGGGAGACGAAAAATATTTTTATCAATCCGTCGAGACCTCCGCCCAACATCTGCCAAAAATGGAAAAGTATCTCGTAGACTTAAAAGATAAAACGGAGACTCAAAAACTAGTCATGCAAACAATCGTCACAGGTCTCGCCTCTGGCGGGATCACCGCAGGTTTAAATGGATGGAGAAAATTGGTCCATTCTGGAATCGGCAGAGGTGTTCGAATTGACAATGCCGCAGCAACGGGGGCCTCTATCAGCGCTTCTCAATCCATTTGGACCCTTGTCTCACAAGACCTCAGCAATTACGTTACGGGCCAGATTAAGAGCAACACTATCGCAGGAATCAACACGGCTCTTCAACTTGTCACGGAACAATCCGCTGAAGCTCTAAAAAGCGCCGGTAATTTACAAGGCACTTTAAATGAAGCCGATCAGTTTATTGACTCCATGGGTGAATCCTCTTCCTCGAAGGAAACAGCAAAAGAAGAAACGCCTACCATTCTGAACATTCCAACTGCAAGCGACTTACCCAATTCACCCCCGCCAATAGCTCCTGTGATAGACCCTAAGCAACTCACTTTTGTTCACGATGCCTCTAAACCTATGTTCATCAGAACATCTGAGAGCTTTACGAAATCGATGTTTCAAATTCGAGAGGCGACTACCGCGATTTTGCAAAATCCAAGTTTGATGGAAAACAGTTATTTAAACCAGTTTTCAAACGCTCAAGGCAGTAGCAATGAAGCAACCAAGCTGGCATTTCTCGATGGACGCCAAGCGAATGCAAGTTTGGTATCAAGCCTTCGAGCTTTTGACGATGCTGGTGGAAAACTTGAAGACGTGACCAAAAACATGTTGGAAATGCTGAAACAAAAGAAGGTGGGAAAAAACTACGACACCTCGAGAATTGTGGATGGAGAGCATTATTTTCAATCTATGCTTTCTGCCATGGATCTCACGGTTGGGCATTTATCCGATCAAAGAACTAATTTCGGATTGCTCAAAATTGGTATTCAAAAAGCCTGCGACAACGACCAAAGGAGTATATTTGACAAATGGGGAACGGGCCTACCCCTTCTTGGCGGATGGACGGAAACGGAAGGAAGCTACCTTGCAAAGGCCATGCTCGCCCATTCAGATTGTGTTTATAAAAAATCTCTCATGAGAAGTGCTGAGCTTCTAAAAATTGCTCAGGTGATCACTCACCTCAAAGGAACCTGTGCTCAACTTATCACTTGGGACAAAGGGGTGCGTATGATGACCAAAATGAAGGATCGAATTCGCCAATGATTCCCTTAAAAGACATCATCAAAACTCTAACGCTGTACGCATGCCTCAGTCCTCAACTTTTTCTTTACGCTCAAAGCGAAGATTCAAAACTCCTTCGAGAGCCTTACCAAAAATTCCTTGCATCGCTTTCCTATAGTGCAAGCAGTTCACAACTTCGCTTTGTTTCCACTGAAAAGTTTCAAGAAAAAAAGCTTTTGCATTTTTTAAGTATGAGTGGCGCAAAAGTGAAAATACCTAAAAATAAAAATCAAAGATGGAGTGATTATGCCATCGAGTTTCCGGCTGGACTTTCGTTGTTTGATGCCGAAAAGCACTATGCTCTTGTCATAGGCAAAATTGAAACCAACAATGACATTGAAGGTAAACAAGCTTCCCAACTTGAAAGGCAACTTGCAAAAACAATTCTCGATCGCGATTTACTGAAGCATTATCTTCGAGGTGAGGAGTTTGTCTCACTGGAAACCAATCGTAAACGCTTGATAGAGTTAGGAAGTGTTTCGTCGAATCCCGAAGCCTCTAACCCAAGTGAAAGTCCATAAATGAAAAAAAAATCCCTACTGCTGAAAATATCAACAGTAGGGATTTAATTTTTAGAACTTTGTCGATCTGCAACTTAGTTAAAGTTGTAGTTTCCACCTAAGCTCAGCGAAAGGCCCGAGCCAGAGTTATAAGAAACTCCACCAAAAATGGAGTTGGTGTTGTAGTGATCATTCCAGTAGGTGGGGCCGCGGTATCCATTGTAATAACCACCGCGATACAGCGAAGAGTAGTAACCTGAGTTAATGTTCGCGATGGCAGAGTAAATTTGAACAAAGCTCGAGGTGACTCCAGCTCGTTGGAAAGTCACAGAAATATTACTTCCAGTCATTGCGCATGAACCTAAGTATGGGCTGGAAGAATACAATCCGTTAAAGCTAAAATAGTCAGTTGCTGCCCATACACCGATATTTAAATTGGCACCAGTGGGAGCCACTAAGCAAGCGTTTACACTTTCGGTGATTTTGTCATACATTTGTTGCCAGCTGTATGTTCCAGCAGCGATTGTGGTTGCTCCAATTGTCACAGCAGCAGTTGTGGTTACTTGGCCGTACATACATTGATAGGCGGGCATATATTGCTCACGAACCACATCGTAAGATCCACCAAAGTACAAGAATGTATTTTGTGTTTGAACTCCACCAACGCATCCGTTTTGGGTGTTGTTCTGATTATAAGTAGGAACAGCGGGTGCTGGAGGCGGAGCAGGAGGAGCTGGCGCAACAGGTGCTGCCTTCTTTTTGCCGCAAGCAGCAAACAGCGAAAGTGCCGTGATTAAGAATAAACCTTTTGTATTACGAAATTGTGTCATAAATATTTTCCTCCCGTTTTTCATTCACACCGTGCGGCCCAATCTTTTGGGCTTTAAATGGGATGTTAAAAAACTCTTTGTTAAGGGAGAAGCAAGGGCCGTACCAAGTTCAAATCTCATACAAGGAATAGGCTAAAGTATTGAGTTTGCAAAGAATTTCACTGTGCACTGGGAACGGGACTTCTGTCTAGAGTCTGAGCAGTGGCTTCGCAAAAATTGTCCTTATACTCTTCAGAATGAAAAATAGGACTGTTCGCCGCATTTGAACTCGTCTCCTATATAAAAGATTTGTTGAACCTTTTTGAACTGAATTTTAGCTTTAATAAATAATTGAGAGGGGATTTTATGTGATTCATATTCTGGCGGCTCATTATTTTTCTTCGCTACATAAAGTTCTTTGCAATCGGGAATAGATTTTATCAAACGTTTCGGAAGTTTGTTCAGTTTTGCAATTTGATTACGACAGATATCGCCTTTTTCAAAAACAGAGCAACGGACATCGAGCGATAGACTCAATTCCACTCTCAAGGTTCCTTTGTCGATTTCAAAGCTCCATTCTGAATTCAATTCACGTTTTGCCGAAAAAATCTTTTTCTGTTTTTTTGCTGAATAGATATGAAAATCAATCTCTTCGCCAAATCCATCTGCGCCATCTAAAACAATGAAATCGCCTTTGACACCTTTAAAATATGCCTCGGGAACGCCAACCTCTTGGCCCTTAAAGCCCTTTGCACAAAGATCCTTATCAGCCATTTTGAGCTTAGATCGACTTCGGATTTCAAATCGCGCAGCCCCTTTGATCGCTCGATCATCGACTTGGTAAATAGCAAACTCAGGATACTCAAAACACTCTTCCCGAACTTCCCCTGAAGAATTCTCACTTTTTCTCAAGTCCACAATCAGCGCACGAATCGGACGATCAAAAGTCTTCTCGTCGGCTGGAGTCGGGAAAAGAGGGTGTTCATGTTTTTGCGCAAACACGTGAGAACTCATAAGCACTGAAATAGAAATCGAAAAAATTGTTTTCATATTATAAAAACGCACATTCTGAACCATTATTTTTTATTGAAAAAGTTTTCAAAGTTTTCTACCATTCCAGGAGATAATGGCAGTGTGATCCATGCAATGTCAGCCTCCCGCTCCTGATGGAAGTAGCGTCGCAAGCAGTGATTGATCAATCCTTCTTGCGAATTTAGCAGCGAGTTTGCAGCGACACCTTTCAATGATTCACATTCGTCCGTCTGCGCTTGCGCCTGAGCACTTGCGAGACTGCGGGTGCTGGGCAAAGTTTTGCGAAAGCCCAAAAGTTTTTTTAATGTGTAAGCCGATGATGCTAAAGTCGGGTCCTCATTTTGTGACATAAAAAGCTCCAGTGCCTTCTCATCAATATCACTTTTTTCGTTTACACCGGCCCAATAAACAGCAAAAGCCGCTTCGGCCCAATAGTTTTTTGATAAGAGAAGATCCTTCCAATTTTCTTTGCTCAAGTCTAAATGGGCAAAATTTGGAAAAATTTGCTTTATGGCACTACGGTGAGACTTGGCTTTTCCGAGAGCTGAAATCCAGAGCTTAAAATCGTCATGACTGAGGGACTTCTCTTTAAAATATTTTGGAATTTGGTGAAACTTTTCCAAGTCTACCTGAAAATCGATGAGCGAAAATATTTTCTTAAAATCGCTTCCTTCAAACATTCTTTTCTCAAAACCATTCGCGTCCAGAAGAATTGCAAATTCTAAGGAATTAATTCGCTCATCAAAGTCGCTGAAGTTTTTTGCTTGGCTAAGATCTTGGCTGAGTTGCTTGACATTTAGCTTGGGCGCAAGGGATCCGAGCATCATTTGTCGGAATGGAGCATCTTTTATATCCTTTAAAAAAAATAATATTGACGACATCACCAATACAAATACTGTAAAGGTTGCTCCATTGCTGAAAAGCAAAATTTTTCGCTCTTGGTGCAATGTGAATCCCAATATGCGTGACCAAAGGGATAAGAAAAGAACTGACAGGCTTCCAAAAAACATTGAGCTTCCCAAAAGTGGGAATGTTGTTATGAGAAAAATTCCTGCCACCATGGTGGTAAAAAGTATTGTCAAAAACTTATTTGATTTTTTTTCAATCAAATGCAAATTTTGCTTGGCTGATAAACTCATCGCATAAACAAAGCATGCCAAAGGTAGCACGAGTAAAAATAAAATGTAATATCCCAGCGCTGAATAAAAATCATAGATTTCATTGTTGTATAAAAACTCCGCTAAGTATTTGTATCCGATAACTCCGAGGACCGAACAAATGTTGGCTAGGACAGCACTTAGTACAATGGCCCCTGTAAGACTTCTGCGACTTAAAGGGAGTCTTTTAAAGTAGTGAATATTTTTTGGAATGACCGAGAAAAATTGAATAGGCCAGATCAGGACCCAATAGGGAAGAAAGCTGGATACTAGCTCAGTTTCAATGGCTGGTGTGATCAATCCAATATTCTTTAGAAGCGATAAGCTCAAAGGCAGTCCCAGCAGCAGGAACGCCATCGCCTTCGCCATCTCTTTGGTCATTAAGGTTTGCCGTGTGATCCAAAATGCAAGCTTTAACATTCTAGTTCATCCTCGAATGGGTATAATATTTAAAGACTTCTTCGGGTGTGATTCCTCGTTGATCTAAATGTGTGCGTATTAGCGTTTCGTTAGCTTTGTTTTTTAACTCATCCACGGGAATTAAGAATGAGCGAGAGTAGTCGGAGTTTTGTGACACTTGGATGGATTTTAGCCCCTGCAAGAGCTCCATCGATTGATCCTTGTTCAGTCGAACTTTAACAAAGTGATTTTGTATATTGTGAGTCTGCATCTGGCAGGCGATTTTTGAATCGTGAAGAAGTATCATGTCGCTTACACCAGTATTTAAATCATTGAGGAGATTGGTGGCCATTACCACGGTATTCCCTTTGTCACTTTCGGACTTGAGTTTTTTTAAAACATAATCGCGGGCATAGCTATCAAGGACCGCAGTGATTTCGTCAACCAGAAGAAGCTCGGGTTGAATTGCCATCTGCATTCCCAGTGCAATTTGCATGTTTTGGCCGCGAGAAAAAGTTTGGGGAACTTGGCTTGCATCAATTTTAAAGTAGTCTTTCCACTCGCTCCAAATGGCTCCGTTCCATTTTTTGTAAAATTTGGAATAGTCAGCGGCAATTTGATCCACGCTTTGTGCGAGGTCAAAAGTCATTTTTTCAGAGACATACAAAGTCTTTGCAAAGATTTTTCCGCAATCCGAACCTACGGGTTCTCCAAAAAAAGACACTTCTCCCATTTGGGGAAAAAGATTTCCCGCTAAGAAATTCATGAGCGTACTTTTTCCTGCGCCGTTTACTCCCGTTAAAGCGTAAAATTTTCCGGCCTCAAATTTGAGCGAGACATCGTCGAGAACTTTTTTCTTTCCAAAGACACAACTCACGTTTTTAATTTCTGCCAAAGGTGTGGGCATAATATGTGGGGCTCCTTATAGAAGACTTCTTCGACTTCTATAAGGAGAGACTTTAAGCTTATCGGATGGCATAGAAAATTTTGACGCCAGAACATCTGCGCCAAATTTCCGTCACTGATTCTATAACGAAGCTACCTGACCTTGCCCGAACTTTGATTTACCCAAGATATCTCGGCTGGGAATGTTTAAAGTGAATATAGCGCACAAAAAAGTTTAAAGAATCTTTCTCAACGCGCGCAAAAAGATATCCTCGATATGTGTTATGGGTATCTCCACATAACACATGTTAAAGATCACTTTTGCGAAATTTTTTTAGCAACTCCGACGCCGGTTAAACCATGCGTCAATCACAAACCATACAAAGTCAATAAAGCGTAGCTAAAATTTCACCCTTCATTGCAAGCTAAACAGATTGATTTAAAATCTAAGTTCCTTGAAATCACCCTTAATAAGTTTCTTACTCAAAAATAATTTCCTTTTGAAATTTTTAATTTTTGGCTTTGCGATTGGCATAGCTGCGATCAATTTCGACATCATCAGGCAAGGTTTTAACACCGATGAACTTATAAAAATTGGATTAAAAGCTCAAGGCAGTATCAAAAGCTTTGAACTCAAACATCGAACAGAAATTACTACCTCTCCGTCTGGGAAAAGTTCCCCATCGAACTTAGCCAACGAGAATTCGAAAATCGCCCTGTTTCATTTGAAGTGACCTATCACCCTAAGGATTCAAACAATGCACTACTCACAAGCAAAATGAGTTCAAATTGGGAATCAGTTGCGGTCTCAGTTTTTGTGTTTTTGATTTTCGCTGGGATTCCCATCGGCGCACTCCTATTCGTCATGCGCCAATTTAAAGGGTAATTTTGAGATCCAAAATTACCCCAAAAAACAAAGCTAATTCGATTTGCTGAAATTGCCTTGGAGGTAGCTGTAATAGGTTGTTTCTTCCCAACTACAACGAGGAGGCGTAACAAAGCAATCTCCGTTAGGACGGCAAATGGTTTCCCCGCCATCACAAACGCGACGACGTTGGGTATGAGAATCTTTAACAATCGACAATTGCGCCTTTCCGTTGCGATCAAAATCAACCGACACATGACGTCCAAGCACTCTGCACGCGGTGGCCAATTCAAATGCCGCACCACCCACTTTTTTATTGGTTGCCCATACTGCGCTCATTTGCCCAATGTCTGATCCACAATTTTGACCAACGATATCGCCAAACTGATTGAAAAAATCCAAAGTTGCGGTGCCGTCATTGCCTACACGCAAAACAAAACGAGCAGGGCGCCCTTCAAAAGATCCTTGGTAGGTTCCGGCTTTTTCTTGAGCTTGATTGATATATTTCGTGGGAACTTTGCCATCTGGAGTGTCAACACGACAAGCTCCTAAACTTAAAAATCCAAAACTCATTAATGCAACTTGAAAAAATTTCATGATTCACTCCTTATATGAATGACAGTGTTTCCACTCTTCTAGCTTGAATAAAAAATTACTGCAAATTTTAGCTGAGAATGCCACATTGCAAAAAACTCAGCGCGTGAAGATAAAAACTAATCGCGTTCAATTTCTTTTAAAACCTGAGCCAGTTCTTCTCGCAGCATTTCTTTTAGCCAAACTTTTACATGGCTCGTGAGTTCTTCTTGTATGAGTTCGCGAATTTGGCTTTCGTTCATTTTTAAATCGCTGATTTGATCCAGGCTTTCACCTGCTGATTCCCCTAAACGAGATTCATCCAGCTGGGATTCTTGGATTCCGGAAATTTGATGCGAAGCCGTTAGTGATTCAGAGGGATTTTCTTCAAATTGTCTAAAATCTTGATCCCTTGCCCACTCTTCTTCGCTAACTAAGGGAGTAGAAGCAGTAGAAACATTGTTCTCTGAAGTGGATAACTCTTGAGTTGCAAAAGCATCCGAACCGTCACCTAAATCTGCTTTAGTCGTTAAAGTTTGATTTAAATCGAGTCGTGAAGTGACGATTTCAAAATCATCCGAATGCGTACTCAGTTCAGGAGAAGCGTCTGGATCCCATACGAGTGACGACTCCTGAGTTACGGATTCACTCGTTGTAAAATCACTTGCCAATTCAGATAACTCATTTGCCGCTTGAGGCTCAGGTAATTTTTCTTCCTGCAGGGCAAATGGCTTTGTAGCTTCCACTTTAAATTCATCAGACCACAAATTATCAAATGCTTCCGTCCGCGAGGCTGTGGGCGGGGAAAGCAATTCTTGAGTTTGGTCCAATTCACTGGCCGAGGGTGCTTTGGGCAAAGGAGGAACTTGTTTTTTGGGAATAGGAAGTTCTTGAGTTTGCGCATTTTCTGCGACTTGAAAAGTTTCTTCCATAAGATTTTTTTCAAGTTCAGGACTGGTAATTTCCTGACTGCTGCGAATGTTGATCAACGGATCGGATTCTTTTTGCGGGCTTTTTAACGGTGGAAGTGCAATTTCCGCAGTCCTTAAATTGTCGTTTGAAATAGGTCGCGAATCTTTTGAAGTTTTTATTTCCTGCGTGTTGAGTCCGACCGTCGGAGAATGTGATTCTCTCACGTTGGCGGACGCACTGATAGCTGCAGGTTGATCGAGCAAAGTTTTTAGCAAAGCACTCAGCGCATGAGCTTCAAACGGTTTCCATATTCGCCCATCCGCGGGAACCTTACCCAATCGTGATTCATCCACTTGATCAAAGGAACCGCAAAGTAAAATCACTTTTAAATTTATCAGTTGAGGATTAGACTTCACGGCCATAACCAACTCGGGTCCAGTCATGCCCGGCATATCAAGATCAGCGAGTAAAACGCGGGGACGATGTTCTAAACAGAGTCGCAAAGCATCTTGTCCATTATCGCAAGTGATAATTTCGTAAGGTGCATTTTTCAGCGCCAATCGCACGGCCCTATGCATTGTTAATGAGTCGTCAGCGAGAACGATTTTGACGCGATCGCCTAAGTTCTGATTTCCTCGTTGCGGAGCCTGTGTCATTAAGTTGAGTTTTGTAGATTTTTTACGATCGCGCAAGCCTTCTGCTATACTAATTATCGGTAAGGGACCTCTGTCTGGTGCGACCCCAACGGGTCAATTCATTTTGGTCTATGATATTTTACATTGGGAGTCCTCCCTGCGAATGGTGTGCATGCTGAGCGGCTGGCCCGCCCAGAAGCCTAAAGTTCGTAAATGATAGACTGATAGACCTTCTATCAGCGTCTAGGACACCCACCTCATTATTTTGGGGTCAAAGTGTACGCTCGTTGGACGGCCAAGATGGAGCCCTTCCTTTTGTTTGCTTCGCCCTCGGTTGAGGCAAGGATCTTTGCAATGTCAAAGAGCCTACTTGCCGAGGGCGTTTTTTGTCCTTAGACTAGGACCTTATGAAACAAGGGAAAACACAGGGAAACCTTAGAGATTTTCATTTAGACTCGCAATCCAAGATTCCATCCGAGCTACCCCAAGCGCAAGTGCCGCAGCAACGCATAAAATTAAAACAAAGTCCGCAAAGCCCATTTCGTCCACTCAAGTCTACAACACCCATTGCGGAGCCACCGAAGTCTGAGTTGAACAACAAAATTTTGACATCCTCTAACAAAACGCCTGCTGAAAAAGCTTCACCTTGGAGTTTGAGTGATTTCAGCATGGCGTCACAAGACGAAGTGTCGCTTTGGGGTTCGTGGCAGCAAGAACTTCAAAGTCCCTCGATTTCTTTAGATAGTGAAGTTCCCATGGCAGCTCAGGAGCAGCAATCCAGTCTCCACCAAAAACGAGAAAATACCGAAAACCAATTTCACGAAGAATGGCTAAAACATAAATCGGAAGTTTCACCTGATATCGATTGGGCCGTAGATCTTGCGCAGTCCGAACGTGAAGCCGAAAAAATGGGCGTGGTTGATTATTTGGGATCTCAGCAGAAACATGAAATTCTTAGACTGCGCACCGATGAATTTATGCATAAACTGGCAGCTTCATTTAGACGACAAGTGGAACTTTTTAACGATGCTCGAAAAAGTCCCGCGCACATGGTGCAAGTTTACAAAGTGAATCGAAGCAAAGATGACTTTATGATGTTTCGAAACGGAAATAAACTTTTGGTTTCTGGGGCGCAAGCCGGTCGTATTCTTTTTGGATTCAATCAGTTTATGGGGGGACCTTTGCAAAATGCCCCTCTCCCCACTGTAGAAATCTCAGCCGTATGGGGACCTTTTGAACAATTGATTTGGATGTACAAAGCCGAACGAGTCGTTTTGGAAGACATTGTGAGATACTTTTTTACAGAATTTGTGCGACTCAGTTTTCGTTAGTTCCAGTTTTTAGTGTAGCCGTATCTCAAGCGCTCGGCCATCTCACGAATACCTTGTTCCGAATTCTGAAATTCAAATTTAAAATCATTTTCAAACTTAGCACTCGATAGCGCGCAATTTCGGGGACGAGCTGCGCGGAGAATTTTTTCGTTATCGCTACTTTTTAAAATCAAATCACTATCGAATCCCAAATGCTTTGCCATGTTTTTTGCAAATTGATATCTTGAAATCATGTCTTTAGATGCCAAATGATGGAGTGAAAGTTCAGGACCAACACTTTTGAGATAGGTTTTCATCGCCCGAACCAAATCTCCGATGTACAGAGGACTTCGATACTCTTCATCTGAAAAATGTAATTTGTTTCCGGCCTCTAGATGCGCTCGAACGGCTTCAATCCATGTCTTTCGCTTTTGATTAAAAGTGCCCGTACCGAAAGGTTCTCCGAACACTTCCGATAGGCGCAAAACGTGAGTAAAGCGAGTCTGAGACTTCACCAAGTTTTCGCCTTGCAATTTTGTTTGTGCATAGGCGTTTATGGGTGCGGTTTCATTGATTTCAGTAAATGGAGGCATTTGATTTTCATTGGCGGAATTGCCAAACACTTGGTCCGACGAAAAATAAATAAAATGAAAATTAGAAACGGGCAGCTTAAAAAACAATGCAGGAGCTTTGGTATGAAGATTATCTGCTTCCTCGACGTTGCTTTGTACTTTATCGATGTCTTGCTGACCGGGACAAAAAAACACAGCATCGGGAGCGATCATTTTAACGATTTCAAATATTCGATTGCCGTCAACGGCATCAAGTTCAAACGCTGTCACTCCATCGATTCGGATTTTAGATTTATAATAGGTACCAACAACATCAAAATCTTCACGCAGCCCACTGGCAAGCGCGGAACCGATGTAACTCGAGACACCAATAATTAAAACTCGCTTGATAGCTTTTTTATTAGCAAAGCTTACAAGGTCTTGCTCTCCACTTTGCTCCATGGGTTTAGTCTGAACCCAGATTGTAAACTCTGCAAGAGTTCTCCCACAAATTTCGCGCAAAATCGTCAGCATTTTCATTTCTCAATGTTTTGATAAACTCAAAAACATGAGGGACAAATGCGGGCTCGTTGCGTTTGCCTCGATGGGGGATTGGCGCCAGCCAAGGTGAATCAGTTTCAATCAGAATTTGATCCACGGGAATCCATTTTGCGACCTCCTGAATGGTCTTTGCATTTTTAAAACTTACAATTCCCGAGAATGAAATCATAAAACCCCAGTCGACCAAAGTTTTTGCGGTGGATTCGTCCTCTGTGAAACAATGAAGTATCCCAGGATTTACGACTCCTTTTAGCGGAGCAAGAGCTGCCAACACTTCGTCCCTTGCCTGCCGGCAGTGAATGACCAAGGGTTTCTTTAATTCCAACGCAATCTGAATATGACGCTCAAAAGCTTCGATTTGAATCTTGCGGTCGGAATGATCATAGTAAAAATCGAGTCCAGTTTCTCCAATTGCCACTGCACCACTTTGGGCAGAATTTTTGATTTTTTCCCATAAAACATCGCTAATTTTTTCGGCATCATGGGGGTGCACGCCGGACGTGTAGACTATTTTCAAATCGGGAAATTCTTGAGTCAGTTTTGCGGTCAAAATCGGAGCGGCTTCCAAACTTTGCTCATCTGCCGCGATCAATGCGAGTCCGCTAACATTTGCCTGAAGGGCTCTTTGACAAAGTTCACTCGCCGTGGGTAGCAATTCCAATCCGGCCAAGTGGCAGTGGGTATCAAAAAATCTCATCGCAACATGTGGTCGTCATCATCGGAATCTTCGACTGAATCATCATCCGAATTTTTAGAGCCAGGACCAAACTTTCTCTTCACATCGGTAGCTGAAAAGGTTTCGTAAGTGCCATCTTCCGTGCGCACGCTTACCATTCCCTTTAAGATATCGAGTTTTACAACCCTAGCATCCCCAAGCGGTGTGATCACAACTTTACCCACTTTAGGCAATCCCCGACCGATTTCTAAATAGTTTTGATGTTCATACCCTAAACAACACAAGAGGCGCCCGCACTGTCCCGAGATGCCTTCCGGTTCGAGAGACAGGCCTTGATCTTTTGCCATGCGAATGGAGACTTGATTAAAATCGGGCAACCATGTGGAGCAGCAAAGGCTCAAGCCACATTTTCCTATTCCTCCAGCAAGCCGAGCCGCATCGCGAATGCCCACGGCCCTCATTTCAATTCGCAAGTTGAAACGATGTCCAAGTTCCATGGCGAGGTCTTTTAAAGGAAACTTGCGATTTTCGCTGGAAAAGTAAACCACCAAACGTCGTCCGCCATCAAGTTTTTCTAAATCGACAAGCTTGACTCCCGTTAACTGTCGCGACGCCATTCTTTGTTCAAAAAAGTATTTTACTTCGCGACGAAATTCTTCACCCACCGAATCCAAATTAAAATCTTGATCGCTAGCTAAGCGTTTAATCTTGGGCAAACGATCATCATCATTTCGTTTCATACGAATTCGCGGAGCCACACTCACCGTACCGATAAGTGATGCACCGTCCTGGGTTTCGACGATCACCCGATCTTTTCGCTTTAACACATAGTTAAAGGGGTTTTGAAATTCATAGATTTTTCCGGGCCAAAGAAACTTGACTCGTACAATTTCAATAGTTTCCATTTTTTCCAATCTATCAAGAGCTTGGACATTTTCCAAATTTGACTCGCAAATCTGTCCAACCCAAGCCCGCCGAAGCATAAAATTTTAACGATCGAATGTAAATTTCGAAGGCTTTAAAAAACTCTAGCACAAAGAAAACCTTTAGGCGGCTCCATGTCCCTAATTCTTCGCGCACTCCCAACCACAAACTGTCATAAAGCAACCTTAAGGCTTGGAAAGCCTCTTCTCTTTCTTCAAAATAACTGTCGTTATCCATACTAAGAGATTGAGGAAAAGCCCCTCCTCTATGCAGCCATTCATTGAGGAGCGAATGATCTGAAGTGACCGAGGCGTCTTCAAGTTTCATCGGAATACGGAAGTGCTGACAGCGGCTCCGTATAGTGGGCAAAACAGAAGCCATTTGATCAGTCGAAAGAATTGAAAAAGAATGGGGTCTGGGTTCTTCGATAAGTTTTAAAAGTGCGTTGGCGGCTTGGGCACCGGTCGCAGATAGAAGGTGAGCTGACTCAAGCAAACACACTCGATTGTTGGACAATGAATGCCTAAGCGAAAAAGAATGCTGAAATTGCCTCAAATCCTCAACCGCAAAACCTTTTAAAGCCTCGGGTCTTAAGAGAAAAAAATCGGGGTGGGCCCAGGTACTGCGCTCACCTTGGAGGAGTCGGCAAGATTCGCATTTCAAACACGCCCCCGTCGAGACCTGAGGACTTAAGCACAAAAGATAGCGGTTGATTTGATCTACGAAAGTTGTGCCATCGAGATTTTTTTCGGACCTGCTTAGAAACAGCATCGCGTGCCCCAGCTTGCCTCGACGATGCGCGGCATAGAGGGCACTTGCGAGTTCAGTTCTCAATGAAGAAGAGGTTGAATCTTTGTCCACAGTTGGTCCTTTATGGCTTCGATATCTTGGCTGGCATTGATGATTTCGTAACTTGTGGGATGGGATTCGGCGATAAATCTGTAGGCACGTCTCACGGTTTCATGAAATCCTATCGACTCCTGCTCTAAACGATCTTTCATTCCTCCCTGACGCGTAGCAGCTCGACTGAGACCAATATTTGGATCGATATCGAACAAAAAAACCTTGTCGGGAAAGAGTCCATCCGTAGCCCAATAGTTTAAATGATCGATAGACGAAGTTCCCAAGCCTCGCGCAACACCCTGATAAGCGCGAGAAGCGTCCCAATATCTATCGCACAATACCACCGCTCCTCGCTCCAAAGCGGGCGCTAAAACTTTTTCAACATGCTCGGCCCGAGCAGCGGAATAAAGCAAAGCCTCACATCGTGCACTCATGGGGCCCGAATTGGGATCGAGTAAAATTGCGCGAATTCGCTCTCCAAGCGGAGTCCCTCCAGGTTCCCACGACAAAACAACTTCGTGCCCAAGGCCAAGAAGTTGAGTTTGCAAGAATTTAATCTGAGTAGTTTTGCCCGTGCCTTCACCGCCCTCAAAGACGATAAACAATCCGGGACGAGACTTCCCCATGTACTGCGTGGTCATGGAGAAGTTCTAGGGTTCAATCGAGACGGATTCAAGCCCCGCCTCAAGAATTTCTAAAGTGATTTCAGCGAAACTAATTTTTTGCGAGTTCTTCGTCGATGGCGACTTTAAACTCTTCAAAAGAACCTGCCTGAACTTTTCGTCCATTCACAAAAAATGAAGGTGTGCCATTCACACCTGCTTTTTCAGCGTCATCCAGGTCTTTTTGTAAGATTTGAGCAGTTTCGCTTTTGCCCATACACTCTTCAAGCTTCGCTGTGTCGACACCTACATCTTTAGCCCAACCCATCAGCAACTTTTTGCCTTCATCAAGATTTTTCTTAGCTTCGGGAGTGTAAAACGCCTCATAATTCTCAAAAATCTTGTCGTGATAAGCCCAAAATTTTCCTTGTTCGTGAGCACAAATTGTCGCCAAGGCGGAGGGGCGAGCGTGTTCATGAAAGCTTAAGGGAAAGTGCCTGAATGACAATTTTACTTTATCGCCATAAGCGTCTTTAATTTGTTTCACGATTGGAACAGCCTTTTGACAATAAGGACATTGGAAATCGCTGAACTCATGAATTTCGACTTTTGCATTTGCACCACCAACAAAGGGAGCTTTGGTAGAAGCAAGTTTTACTCGAGGAAGTTCTAAAACCATTTTCGCTTTTGCTTTTGCTAGCAAAGTTTCCACAAATCGACCTTGGCTTTGTTGCGCTTTTTGTTGTCCCAATATGCGTTTGATATCGTCCTTGTTAATTTTCTGGACTTGACCAGTTTGAGGATCTTTGAAGCCTTTTTTCAAACCTTCTTTAAGATCTGGGCGTGAAGCAATAAGTGCTTCAACTTCGGCATCATCAACTGCATTTTCGCCGCCCATCATGGATTCAAAAAGTTGCTGTGTGTTTTGCCCTTTTGCTTTGGCTTCGCTTTCGATTAATTTTTGAACTAAAATCCTGCGAGCGGACTGCTGATAGGCGTCCATCATCTCTTCATTAAAACGCTTCGCTTGAGGACTCACCATTTCCGCGACATCTTTGGCAGTAATTTTTCCGCCTTCAAATTCCATAATAACAACATTGTCGCTCAAAGGACGCACCATTTGATCTGCAGAATTTGCACCAGTTGAAGCGCCATTTTTAGGGGCGCAAGCCGTAAAGATAAGTCCAAGCGCAAGTGAGACGTGAATAGGTTTTAGCAACATGAAAAAAGTTCCTCCGCCTGTCACAATAACCTATTTTTAAAAACTTGGAAGCAATGAAGATTTCGCTACGCGTAATTTCATCAAACTCTATCACTAGGTGAATTTTTCTTTAGCCAATCTCTAAACAACTTCGTCTTCGCGCAAAAACTGTTCGATAAATTTTGTATGCTCATCTTTAAAATCGGCCACTCGAGTTGCCCCCAAAATATCGCCAACTCGAATTCCGCTTCTTACATTAAATATAAAATACGCTTCGACAAAAAGACAGAAAGCGCAGGGAACTAAAAAAAAGGCGCTCGTCCAGCCACCACGTCCCAAGCCAAAGGAAAGTAAAACGAACGGAAAATTTCTAACCAATCCCGCATAAAAGCTTGCCTTCATCCCCCGCCGTACTTCGATAGTGTGAAGTCCAAGCAACCATTTCCCAGGACTTTGCCCTCTTCCTAGCAACTCAATACTTCCCCACAGTAAAACTGCAAGAATATACGCTGCGGGATCCCAAAAAAAACAAAAAATCGAAATCAATGCCTCCACAAGAATGGCATCAATAAGTTTTGCAACTACTCGATTTTCTGGATGAGCTCGGAGCCTGGATCGGAGTAACGCTTCTTTGGCGAGCTGCGGATACCGCATATGAGAATAGTTCGTGGAGTGCAGACTTTTCATACTTTTATTCTAAACTCTGTCCGTGAGAAATAAAATGTAAAACTCCATGACAATAATTAACTCCTTCACTTAATCTGGGGTCCAGGAAAAGTTGTCCCGAATCCTGCAGCATGGGCAAAAGTTGAATTTCACGTTCTTTTAGCACTCGCTCAACTCCCGCACATTCCGCTTTTAACTCGGGCCCATCCCACAATTCTACTAATATCCAGCGAGTGGACGGAGGAACAATAAACGCCTTTTTTCCATCGACTGCAAAAGCAAAACTTTGGATGCCCTCAAATTCAAAAAGAGCTGGTTGGCTACGATAATTGCGAAATGCACGAAAGGCATCATCCAATGAAATTGCCTGAAACTTTAAAGCATGCCCCAAGGATTCCCTAGCAATCTTGCCCAATCGGTTTTGCAAAAATAATCCAACAGCTAAACTCAAAAAACCCGACGAAAAATAAGCGGCAATTTGGGGAGCTGAGCCACCCCGTGAATAGAGTCCCCAACCCCAACCTAAACTCGAACCCACCAAAAAAGTTCCCAGAATCATAAAAAGTTGGCTCATCAACGAAAGCTGGCGAATTCTTATCATTCGCTTCCTTCGTACTCGACTTGAGATGCCGGAAAGCGAGGGTTGGGAACTGTCGACGTTTGCGCTTTTTCGCGAATCGATTGGGAAAGTGCTTGCACCAATTTTTCCAAAGGCCATTGATGTGCCACAAAAACTTGGGTCATTTTAAAAATCAAATCAAATTGCGCCTGCTCATAACTGAGTTCAGCATTTGTATATTTTTGTTGGGTATCGGAAACCTGCAAATATGTGGCAGTACCTAGCTTATAGGTCCGCTCGGCAGTTTTGACAGATTCCAAAGCCGACTTCAATGCCCGTTCACTACTCACCAGCAGGCTCATCGCATTTGAAATTTCCTTTTCGCTCTTCACTTTTTCAAGTAAATTTTGATTTTGAATTTGGGCTCCCTGCAAACGGTTTTGCGCCACTAGGGAACTTAGCACTCGTCGATCGTAAACAGAACTCAGTCCCGAAAAAAGCGGCACACTGAGCTTAAGTCCCAAGCTCCATGCCGAAGAATCGGAATCAAAAATATCAGCTTTTTCGGTGCCGCTCCTTCCCCACGTTCCAAACAAATAAACATTGGGATAGTGCGCCGACAGGCGGAGTTTTTGATTGGACGCTAAAACATTTGTGAGCACTTCATTGCGTAGGATTTCTAATTTTTTTTGCGAATCTTTGCGCAATTCTTTCGTTAATGCATCCCACTCGGGAGCCTGAAGCGAAGAAAAAATTTCAATGCGCTCTAAATCGGTGTTTTGTGTGAGCGAAGCTAATTCTGATGCTCGAACTTTAATCAGGTTTTCCGCACTCGAAACTTGAGGTTCCAGCAAAAGCAAATTTGTTTTGATTTGTTGAACCGTTAGACTTTGCTCGTTACCAATTCTGTATCGATTCTCTGCAGTACGAAGCAAAGATTCTTGAATACCCTTGAGCCTTTTCATAGTCTCGAACTGCTTTTGAGCAAGGGCTAAAGCAAAGTAAGCACTAATCACTTTTTGGGTCATTTCGCGCTTCACTAGCGACAAATCAATTTCCCTGACTTCGATTTCTTGAGAATAGTATTCTATGCCGGAAGAAATTGCTCCACTGGTAAAAATGGGTTGGCTCAATTCGGCGGCCAAGGAATAAACATTATAGGTGTCTCCTCCAAATTGAGCAGAAGGGCTAGACACAGCATCCTGGCGACTGAGTGCAGACAGGGATGAACTGAGCTTCGGAAAGACCTCAGAGTATGCGCGCTTTTTTTGCGCGCGACTTTCGTTCAGTCTTTCGTGTGAAAGTAAAATGTCTGGGTGTTTTTCGAAGGTGTCTGCTACGGCTTTTTCAAGCGATAGTACGCCTTCCTGGGGAGCGCCATGAACTAGTCGATTTACGACAATAATTCCTAAAAGGAAGATCTTAAAAGTTCTCGAAAAAACACAGTTTTTTGGACAAACATCTGATTTCATCGCTCCTCCTAGGATCTCTCCTATTGAAGACCTTTGACAAGCCTATGCCTAGTCAGTAAAAAGTCGTTAATGCGCAACGTCAAAATTTCCAGTATTGGGCCTATTGCTTTCTGTGTTCTTTTTTCAATTTTTGAAGTTCATGCGCTCAGTGCTTCGCCAAAAACCAAGCAACAGACTCAGATTCAGACCTTAAAAGTCGAACTTCCGGACGATCTTGCAGAGGGAGCAACTCAGATTTCAAGCGAAAACGCCCAATCGGCTCGCTCCAAAAAATCTTTGATCGAGACCAGCTACGTAGCCTTGTCTCTTGAACAGTTTGATCAAATGAAACTTAAATCTTCGACACCTCAAACAATTTCGTTTCGTAATGATTCGCTTCCTGGGGTATCGCTGGGAATTCTGACAAAGAGTTTGACGCAATATGGTGGTTTGGAATTCCGCGCCCTAGCCTCCTTGGAGTTTCAAAGTCACTTGGCCAAAGAAGAACTCACTGTTGCAGGGAGAACTTTGGAGGACTCCATCAATCTTTATTCCCAAAGTGCACTCTTAGGTGTCGAAAGCTCAAAGGGTTTTAGAAACTCTCAAAAAATTTCTTTGCAAGGAAGTATCGGGCCAAGCATTGCATTTTCTAACAAAGGTCTAAGAAGCTCGGCAATGAATCATTATGGATGGCAGTCGAAAATAAATTTGCGATGGAAATTTAATTTTTACAGCAGTGCGATTTTTGCCGAGAGTTTTTTCAGAATTGCTAAACTTGATGAGGCATCCAGCACGGGCTTTGGCTTGGGTTTAGGCGCGCAGTTTTAGGAATTTTATTTTGGAATTTAAGCGCGTTCACCCATAACTCGACTTTTTTCCGTTGCGGCCACAACAGCTTTCATCAAAGCGATTCTTAGCTTACCTTCTTCAAGCGCCATCAATGCTTCGATCGTGATTCCGCCAGGAGTGGTGACTTCGTCTTTTAATTTCGCAGGGTGTTCCTTCCGCTCAATCAGCATTTGGCTACTTCCTTGAAAAGTCTTTGCCGCGAGTCGAGTTGCGAGTTCTCGAGGCAATCCCACTTTTACACCTGCATCTGACAACGCTTCGATCATCATAAATACATAGGCTGGTCCACAACCACTGATGCTGGTCGCAGCATCAAAAAGATTTTCTTCGATCACGACAACTTCACCTAAACTTTTAAAAACTTTTTGCGAAAGCTCCAAAGCGGCGTTTGAAGCGGGACCATCGGCACAAAGCAAAGTCACTCCCTCCGAAATCAAACACGGCGTGTTGGGCATCGCGCGAATCAAAGACGCCTTATTTCCTACAAATTCGCGCAACTTCGCCAAGCTAATGCCCGCACAAATCGAAATCACCGTTTGTTTTGCGTTTAACGATCGACTCAGTGCTTTGAACACAGGACCCGCCTGTTGCGGTTTCACACAAACAATCACAAGATCAGCAGTTTTCAAAGGAGTTTGAAAGTCAGTCGTGACTTCGCTTTGAAGTTCTTTTTTTAAATCCAAAACAGTAGCGGGGGAGCGTACCACAACACTGATTTTAACTTGGACTCCCATGGATTCTTTGAGTCCTTTAAAAATAGCAGAACCCATTTTTCCATAGCCCAATATTAACACGTTCAAAATTGCCACTTGATTCTCCTATTTGATACTTTTCAATGCAGCACCATTCTGCCATAAGTTTGGATTCTTCCAATGATTGATTTTGCTGTTTTCCCCTTTAATTTGTCTTTAGCAGACTATCCACCAGCGTTGCTGGCTCTTTGTTCATCGTTCTTTTTTGCCACGGCCAGCTTTATTTATCGCCGTTATGCCATTCGTAAAGGCGTTTTGTGGATGAATTCATTTAAAGCCACCGTGGCTTTTTTCCTTTTCAGCCTCGCATTGATTTTGCGTGGTGTGCCGTGGGCTTTTCCTGATTTGATATCTTGTTTCTTGCTTGCTCTCAGCGGTTTGATTGGTTTGAACCTTGGCGATTTCCTTTTGCTCCATTCCTACAAAAAAATTGGAAGTGGAAGATCGTTAATGATCACCGCTTTTAATCCGCTGGTGTTGAGTGTGGTGGGATTTTTGGTTTTCGATGAACGACTCAAAACAGAACACGTCGTAGCCGTGATTTTTATGAGCTTTTGTGTGCTGAGTATCGGACTTGAGGACTTCCGTAAAAGCAAATCATTTGATTTTAGCGGTATCTCCTATGCCATGGGGGCTGCAAGCTTAGACGCTACCGGAATTCTGATAACTCGAGCGGTCTTTCGAAGTTATCCCATGCTCGATCCCCAGCTTGCTAATTGGATTCGCATCACCGGTGCCTTAGCAGGATTTGTCGTGATTCATTTTTCGGGTCGTAAAATTGGTCTCATTTCAGGATTTCTTTCCATGCCCATTAAAGATCGAGGCCTTGCGGTTTTTTCAAGTTTTCTGGGAACTTTTTTTGCGCTGACACTATGGATCACAGCTTTGAAGTATGGCCCTATAGGATTGGTTGCGGCTATGGGAGGTTTTGGCCCCCTCTACGCCACAAGTATCGAATGCTATAGCCAACGTGTTTGGCCAAGCCGTTATCTTTTGGCCGCTGCTCTTTCCTTTGCAATCGGCTTTACATTTATCATTAAGACACTTTAAATTGCGGAAATGAATTACTTCTCGATTTTGGCGATATTTCTTTCTTTGACCTTTGCTTCTACAAGTTTCTCTCAGTCTTCCAAAACCCAGGATAAATCGGTTCCTGCAGATTCCTCTCAGGAAGAAGCTGCACGAACGACGCCTGCAAAAACTCAAGAAGTTCCCCCGACGGCAGCAGATGCCAAGTCCCCTAGGCCCTACAACCATTCTGGCTTTGTGGCGTATTTTGGACCGATATTTTTTAAAGAAACTTTTGCCGTCGCTAGTGAAGTCATTAACTCTAGCTCAACTGCGAAAGGATTTAGCGCGGGGTTTTCGATAGAATATCAAATGAAATATGCGAGTTTTAATTTTGATTTTGGAATTGTTGGAGGCTACTATTCCCTCAGTACCACTGACTTAAGTTACAGTTCCTCTGGCATCACTTTAGGCGGAATGTTGAAACCCTCGCTGCTCTTTCGACTAGGCCCCGTTGAAGTCGGTCCCATATTTCCATTGCTCTTTAGATATTCCAGCTTCAAACGTCCCCCAACTGGAACCCTGGGCACGGAAAATTTTGTCCCCTATTTTGCTGCTGGGGGCATCGTTAAATATGATTTTGGGCAAACTCGCTTAGCCGTACATTATTCACGCATATCGCTCGACAATCCCATTGCGGCTTTAGAACTGCAGTTTGAATTGTAGCAAATGAGTCGAAAATGAATAAAGGTTTGCTGAGAATCGCTTAAAACGATGCATCCTCATCCCCTGACAATCCCATAGAGGTGTTTAAGATTGTCGCAGTTTTGATTGCTGATTTGATTTCACTTCTCAGCCGAAATCTTCTTCTCTGAAAATGTGGCAAGCCATCAACAGGTGTTTCCAAGATACAGTCCGCTGGCTTAATCCAAAATTTTATACCTTCTGTTGATTTTTCTTTGAAAAATTCGATGAGGTGGAGTCCACTTTTCTCACTTCGATAAAGCTCAACAATAAAGCGATCACTGAGTTCCGCTAAAACAAAATCGCGAAAGACATTGGCACAATAGTGGAAAAGTGCCTCGTCAACTTCCACGAGTTCCGAACCCTGTGTAATTTTGTAAAATAATCGATCTTTATTTTTGGCATCCATTTCTTTCATTCGAAAGACAATACGATGCTCAGTTTTTTCCCTAGATAACATAATCCCTCCCCGCAGCTTCCCCCATCCCTGAGAGTTGTTCTGCTTGAAGTATTGACGAGTCGACGAATAAAAAAGGCTAAATTGAGGCGAACTTTGTCAGACTGAGCCCGTGACTTTGTCACGACTGGCAAAGGAATGTTGATTTCAATAATTTAGGCAATCAAATTTTGGCAGGATGATTAAAAGATAGGCACTGTATTCGTTGGGTCCTGCTAACAACGTTTTTTAATAACGAATCAAATTTGCGCCCCAGGTAAATCCTGCGCCGAAAGCTAAAGTTAAAATCAAGTCGCCTTCTTTCAGTTTGCCCTCGGCTCGTGCCTCGGACATCGCAATAGGAATAGTGGCTGCAGTTGTATTGCCATACTTTTGAATATTATTAAAAACTTTGTCTGCTGGAATTCCCAAATGTTCACGAACCATTTCGTTGATTCGCAAATTGGCTTGATGCGGGAAGAGCATATTCACGTCTTCTGCTTTTAAACCATTACGCTTCAATAAAATCGTGGCGGTCTCTACCATGCGGGTGACCGCATGTTTAAAAACTTGCCTGCCATCCATGCGAGGTTGAAATTCTTTTTTTGCAGTTTGATCGACATTCATAAATCCGGGATTAGCGGATCCAGGAATTTTCATGGTCAGGACATCTGCCCCTCCACCGTCGGAGCCCAATATAGAATCAATCACTCCGCGTTCTTTATTTTGTGCCGTTGCCGCTTGACTGCCATCTTTTGCGCATACAACCAGCGCACCGGCACCATCACCAAACAAAACTGCCATATCACGGCCCTCAGTTCGTAAATCCAAAACGGGATGTTGAATCTCGGCACAACAAAGAAGTATTTTTTTAGCCTGCCCGCTGCGAATAAAAGCATGTGCAGTACTCATAGCGTAAACCAAACCGCTACACTGTGCGCGAATGTCTAAGGCAGGAACTGTTTTCAATCCCATTTTTTTTTGAATCATTACGCCGATGCCTGGGAAAAAATAGTCAGGCGATAAAGTCGCAGCGATAATCATATCCACTTCGTCACGCTCAATCTTGGCGTCTTTAAGTGCTAAGTCCGCAGCGAGGATGGCAATGTCGGAGGAACCAATTCCGTCCTCTGCAAAGCGCCGCTGTTTTATTCCAGTACGCTCGGTGATCCACTCATCAGAAGTCTCCATAAATTTTTCTAGATCCTGATTTGTGACAATTTTTTCTGGAACAAAATGACCCACACCTTGAATGACAGAGTTAAAAATTGAAGATTGGCTCATAAAAGTCTCCCATAAATATAGATCAATCGTAGATCATTTTGAGATTATGACTGACGCATGCCCCAGTGCACAAGCACCCGCAGCGACAATAGTTGCTTACAATGTCACTTTTGAGGATTTTTAGAAATTTTTAATGCTCATTCGCAAAAGCTAAGTTTCGTTTGGCTTTTCGCTAATATTTGGAATTTCTTGAGCTTTATCCGAATCGAGCTTGTTTGAGTTCACAAAAGTTCCTCGTGAGCTAACTTCTTGAGTAAGCTGCGAGCCCATACCCGCTCGCAGAACCTGAGTTCCTCCCTTTGGAGCTCGACCATACCAACGCTTATAGGCACGGTAAAAACTTGCAAGATTTTTAAAGCCTAATATTGAGGCGATTTCTTTTACAGAACTTTGCCCTTGTTGAAGGAGAAACTGGCTATTTTCTTTTCTAAAGAAATCCAAAACAGCCGAAAATTCTGTGCCGTAATTTTGTAAATGTCGTTGCAGACTTCGCACGGTATAACCTAAATTTTTCGCAACCGAAGAAATATAATAATCTCCATTGCCTTGCATTTGACGAAGGAGTTCTTGAATCACTTTATCGACAAGATTCATGGGATTTGGCAACAATGATAACTCGGTTTTTGCAGACCTTTCCAATGTTGGAAGGATATCGGGATTGTGTCCCAAAATCATTGCCTGTGACAAATCTTCATCGAACTCCACAACAAAGCCCTTGAAAACTTTTATTGTTGGCACTTTAAAAAACTCCGAATACATTTTCAACTGCTCGTCGGTGCCACCTTCAACACCCACGGCGCGAATGCGAAACGGGCGACCGATTAAATATTGTGCAGTGTTTTCACAAAACAAACTAAAAAACAGCTCAGCAGCAAAACGATTGAAAGGATGAAAGCCGTTTAAAAAAGCAATTTCAAAAACGCTTTTTCCACCGCGGATTTCGAAATTGCAAAGCACAGTGTCGTGAATCAATCGCGAATAATTTTTAAGACAATTCAACGCGTCTGCCATGCTGCGACTGTAGAGCATGAGCACTTCAGGAATTCCAAAATTACCGGAAGGGCGGCAAGTTGCTGCTTCCAGCGCTATGTGAGGATTAAAAAATTCTTTTTCAGCTGCCTGCCACAAACGTGCAAGCGTATCCAAGGGAACACGGCGGGTAACATTATAGTCCTCTAAACGGACCCCATTTTTTAATGCAAAAGCTTCAAATTCTTCAGGACTTTTTCCAACGCGGAATTTAAACCAAGTTTGCAGACATTCAACATAACAGTAGTTTGCTGAGAGCGTGCTTTCCTTGCTCATTCTAGTCCTTTCCGTGAACTCAGATACCTTCAATCAACTAGTCGATTTTTCACGTCAACTTAAGTGCTAAATACGTCCTGGCGTGGTCAACGATGAAGCTGTCGCGATCGGCAAAACATTACACAATGCTACGCGTTAAAACAACGCCAATCTTCGCCACTTCACCCCGTCCCCAAACGTATTTTGGTAGTTAATTATCGTTTTTATTAGTAAATTTGATTTTTTTTATTCGTGCACTTGTGGCGTTTAAAGTGCACGCCTATCATAAAATCATGACGATTAAAACGCCTTTGAGCACCTATTTACTCAGACTCTCTTTTGCGATGTCCCTCATGAGTTCCCCTCAAACCTTTGCAATTTCTGGAATCGAAGTTCGATCTCGCAACATGCCTGCAAACTGCCAGTACGTTTATCGAGTCGAATCTGACATCAACATTAAACTTCCTGAAAACGAAAATACACCCGCAGGGCAGGGTATTAAAATGCTTCGCTGGAAAATGAATTATAGATTTGTTGATGCCTACAACGAAAGCAACACTCATATTGATGAAGCTAGCCTTGACGCTGAAGCAGGTACCACCGGACCTGAATGGCACCTCAGTCTTTTAAGTTTTGATACAACGGTGCATCGCTTGTTACGAAAAATTATTTTTGACTTTGAAGTTTTAGATAGCCAAGGAGTGAAAATGATTCGATTGCCTTCTGAAGATCCTCGCCAGTTTTACATTTCCGAATTCGGCAGAGAATTTGGCGAACATTGCTCAGCCTATGGGCGAGAAGGAACACCTTTTCGTCCGAGGGAAGTTCAGCTCTACGTAGACTACAATTAAGATTTAGGTAGCAAACTGCTGCCCTAACCATCGCAGAGCCTCATCTTTGTGGCGGGCGCAATCTCGATGTGTCCCTTCAAATTCTAGATATTTAAAATTTTTGATTCCTGATGACATTAAAATTTTTCTTAGTTTTCGAACACCAAACAGCAAGTTGTGCTCATCTTGCTTTCCAACTTGAAGGTAAATTCCTTTCAACTTTTGGATTTGATCTTTTCTCTTAGGCAGAAAAAAACAAGGGTCATTCTTCAAGATTTCTTTCCATTTTTGCGTATCTAACTGTCCCGTTTGAAAATCAATCGGAAACGCTAAATCTTTTGGACTCGTAGATCTTAAATAGGCTTGGCACATTGCCAAAGCATTCCAGCAAACAAAACCGTCTTTCTTCTTTTGAAGCGTTCCAGAATTTAGCATCTTCAAAATCTCCAATTTTGAAGAACTCGAAACAAAAACTAGGGTACGCAAGAGATCAGGCAGGAGATTTAATTCAAAAGCCGAATCAGGGGCTTGGGCCACACAAAATGGAAACATTTTTGCAAAGCGGGTACTCAGTTGAAGGGCACCATAGCCGCCACTAGATGCCCCCATGACTGCTGATCGGGTGAGATCCAAATGGAAAGACTTTTTCAAGATAGGAAAAAGTTCATCCATCAAATGGCTTTGATGGAGTCCCAATCCGGCGGAATCGATAAACTGAGAGCCACCCCACTTTGTCCAAGAATCCACAAACACATAAAGGGCTCTGGGATATGCACCAGCCCCTATGCCTTTCAATAACTCTTCTAAAAGCGATTCCTCAGGTTTACGCCATCCCAAATACTTTTCGCCGCTTCCACTAAACCCTGGCAGCATCCAAATCATCGGGATGCTGCGATTTGCCTCTTCGGGAACAAGAAGGATGTGCTTTCGATGAGGGTCAGAGACCGCTTGGTGAGGTTTTAAAAGCGAACTTTGGATTTCTAATTTTTGAAGGCGATAATGACTTTCAAGTTGCGAATAATCCCTTATGCCACTGTTTTTTAAAATTTTGTTGCCTCGTGTTTCCATCGTCATTCTCATTGTCCTTTGATCTGCCGAATTCTCTGGCGAATTCTCTGGCGATTTACCTGGTGATCCACAGATGTTGTATAGCCCCACTATTTTGACATAGTCCTTAATATTTAGAAATCCCTATATGAATTCAAATCTTAGAAGGAATTCGACTTGAAAGATCTGTCGTTTCATGGGAGTTTTTTGTACATCGTGAATTTAAAAAATGTCGCTATTGCGGGAGCCACGGGATACTCCGGCCAAGAACTTGTGCAACTATTAAAGAGGCATCCTCACTTTGAGATCAAAGCGCTGGTGGGACGAAATGATCGCCCAGCTGATTTTAAAGGCAAAGTGGATTTGGTGTTTTTATGTACTCCAAACGATGTTTCGCTTGAGATGGCTCCGCTTTTTTTAGCGGAAGGTATTCACGTCATTGATGTTTCCGGGGCTTTTCGTTTAAAAAAACATTCCTATCCCGAGTGGTATGGCTTTGAGCATCTCGCTCCCGAATACTTAAAGCAAGCCGAGTACTCATTGATCGGGTGGGACCATCCTGTTCCAGCTCAGTCTCAAAAAGCTCGCCTTATCGCAAATCCCGGTTGTTACCCTACAGCTACTCTTTTAGCGCTGTTACCACTCGTAAAAGATGAAATCATCGACACCTCTGGAATTTTTGTAGATGCAAAATCCGGTACTAGCGGAGCAGGTAAAAAAGCGGAAACGAGTTTACTTTTTAGCGAAATATATGGTGATTTTTATCCCTACAAAGTTGGAAAACATCAGCACTACCCTGAAATTATAGAATGTGTTGAGCGCCTATGTGGAAAAAAGCTTTCATTGTGTTTTACGACTTCTCTTTTACCCGTGGAACGCGGGATTTCGGCCGCAGTGTTTGGAAATTTTTCGACAGCGCTACATTCGCTGTCCAGCGCTGAAAAACTTAGCTGTCTAATGACTTCCTATCAAAAATACTACAGCGCTTTTCCTGACATCGTTGTCGGAACAGATCCAGCTTTGTCTCACCTCAAAAAAGTTGTTCACAGCAATCGTTGCCACATTCAAGTGAATTGTGCATTCGATAAGATTGCTGTTTTTTCGTCAATTGATAATTTACTCAGAGGAGCTGCCGGACAAGCGCTTTTAAATGCTAATCTTTTAGCCGGACGCTCAATGATGGAAGGATTTAATTTGTGATTCCAAAAATCGATCTCCCCCAAGGTTTTCAGGCAGCAGGAATTAACAGTGGGGTGCGTCGCTATCGCCCCGATCTAGGTCTTATCGTAAGTGATCGACCTTGTGTAGCTGCGGGATCTTTTACGACAAATTCACTCCGAGCCGCCCCGGTGCAGTACAGCCAATCGCTCTTACCCTCCAACGACATCCGCGCCATTATCGTTAACAGTGGACAGGCCAATGCGGCCACAGGTGCAGAGGGAATCGAAGACAATTTGCGTTTGGTAAGCAAACTCGGAGAAGTTTTTAAGTTTGATTCCAAACAAGTTTTGATTGCTTCGACCGGAGTCATTGGCGTTCGAATGGCGTTGGACATTTTAATTCCAGCTCTCCCTACTCTTCCACGAGCTTTGGGTGATTCGATTAATCAATTTGGACTTTCGATCATGACAACAGATCTTGTTCCGAAATTCACTCGACATGAAATTGAACTTTCGCAAGGGAAGATTGTCATTTGTGGTGCCGCAAAGGGTAGCGGAATGATTCATCCCAACATGGCAACGATGTTGGGATTTGTTTTAATGGATGCCGTTGTCGATAAAAATTGGCTGGACGAAACTTTAAGATCTATCGTCGATGAAACTTTCAACATGATCAGCGTTGATGGCGAAACTTCGACAAACGATTGTGTTATGGCTTTAGCCAATGGTGCGAGTGGAGTTAAGGTTCAAAATGCACGCGATGAAGAAGTCTTGCGTGCAGGATTTAAAAAGGTTTGTGAAGAGTTAGCGATTTCCATTGCACGCGATGGCGAAGGCGCAACAAAGTTGATTACCGTAAAAGTCAGCGGTGGAAATTCGGTTCAGGAAGTTCGCCAAGCTGCGCGCCTGATCACAACAAGTCCCTTAATCAAATCTGCCGTTCATGGAGAAGATCCTAACTGGGGTAGAATTTTGGCTCGACTTGGACAATCAGGAATACGATCCGAACTCTTTTTAAAACTTAATGTCAAACTCCAAGGCATTCCAGTTTTTGAAAATGGAAAACCCAAAGCTTTTGACCGACCGTTTGTGCGCGCACTTCTAAGAAGTGAAAACATCCTTATCGAGTGCGAACTCAATGCGGGTCACTTCAACGCCACCGCTTGGGGTTGTGATCTGACCAAACGCTATGTTGAAATTAACACGGAGTACACTTGATCCTGATAAAGCTCGGAGGAGCCGCACTCAAAAATTGTTTAGGTAGCACGGAGCTTTTTGAAATTCTTTCGCAGTGCAAAGAGCCTTGTATGATTGTGCATGGTGGCGGCCCGGAAATAAATGCCCTTTCCCAAAAACTTGGTATTGAAGCAAAATTTTTTGAAGGGCAACGTATCACAGATTCCGCCCATGTCGAAGTTGTCGAAATGGTTTTGTCCGGAAAAGTGAATTCTGCGCTCGTTAGAGCTGCGATAAAATGTCGCATCAAAGCAGTTGGCGTGAAAGGTTGCGATGACGGACTTTTTTTGTGCACGCCTGAAAAATCAGAACTCGGCGCTGTGGGTGCACCAACTAAGCTACGAACAGACTTCGTAAAACTTCTCTTAGACAATCAATTCTTCCCGATCGTCAGCCCCGTGGGTTTCTTTGCCGATTATTCTCCCTGTAACGTGAATGCGGATCTTGCCGCTTCGAGTTTAGCGTCTGAGCTTCACGTGGACCGTCTTATTTTCCTCACGGACCGAGATGGAATTTTAGATGCCCAAGGCGAAACCATGACTCAGTTGTCTCGCAATCATTTAGAGTCGATGCTGCAAAATTCTTCCACAATTTCTGGTGGGATGAAAGTCAAAGCCCGCGCGATACTGGAAACTCTGGCAAAGATTCCAAATTGTGACGTCTCGGTAATGAATGGAACAAACTGGGAAATGCTAAAGGAATCCTTACTCGGCGGTAAAAAGCACGGCACGCGAATTGAATAGGGTCGATTTCTAAACTTCAAGCTTTAATTTTCATTCACTGCCTATCCATAAGTGTAAAAGAACCCTCACGATTTTTTGTTATCGTTAAGATTGGATGAATAAGTTTTTTAATTTTTCATGGACTAAGACAAATCTTCGCTATCCTCTAAGACATGCCTTACCCTTTTGAAGCTGAGGACCGAAAATTTTTACACGATCTCGCGACTCCCATCACGGTCGCAAAAACCATGCTGCGAAAATGTTTAAAAGAAATTTCCGATCACGAAAACTCCGCACAATTAATCAGACAGATGGAGCGGCTCGAAAAATCCATAGATGCCATTGATCAAATTGAAAAAATGCACGCAGAGCAAAGATCAATTATTTCCTCTCGCTACGCCGACGAGTGAGAATCAAGAATTTTACTCCTTAAATTTTCTATTTTTTAATAATTTATTTTCACTTCGTAAGAGGATTTAGGTACTGGCTTCAATCAACACTCTATAAACTGCTCCACAGATCGTTGGTGTTTCATAGGGGAATAACCATTTGGGGATCTACTGGGGGTTTTTATGAGTCGAGCATTTTTAGGCGTTCAAAAACTTTGTACTGTTTTGAGTTTTACAATTTATGGTGCCTGTTCAGAGCTCCCTGATTCCAAACTGCTCGATTCCAATATTGTAGGAGGACGAACAGTTGCCCAAGGGGAAAAGGTGGCTCGGTCTATAGTGGGGATCAAACTCACAGATCCCTCAAGCGGTCTCACGGGGACCTGCACAGGTTCCTTAATTGATAAAGATTTTGTGCTCACTGCGGCCCATTGCTTAGAGGGCGGAAATCTAGAAGTATCACTCCACTTTGGAAATGACATTCGCCAGGCAGGAGAGTCTCCACTCAGCACGGTTTCGACCGTCATCCATGAGGAGTATGAGCCAAATTCGGAGGATGAAAAATTGACCCATGACATAGGACTTGTGCACTTCAAAGGAAAATTACCTATTGGCTATGCGCCAGCAACGTTTTTACCAGCGAATCGAATTCTTAAAAACGCCTCGCCTGTGACCCTTGCGGGATATGGAGTGAGCAATGGGTTCTTTGGCACGGGTTCGGGCATTCTGAGAGTAGTCAAAGTCAGTATTCTCGATTCGGAATTTAGCGAAAAAGAAGTAGAACTCGATCAAAGTGCGGGTCGAGGCGCGTGCAATGGTGATTCGGGGGGACCGGCTTATGTTGAGTCCGGCTCGAAGCTTTACCTTTGGGGCATTACAAGTCGCGGTGCAAATGGTTGCGTGAGAAGCTCTGTTTATACAAATGCCGTTAAATACATGACTTGGATAAAAGCACAGAAAATCCAACTTCGAGCAGCGGCGGCATTAGAGACAGAATGATTATTCTGTCTCTTCAAATTTTTCCCAAATTTGTGTACGTCCGAGGAGACTGATTCCTAAAAATCCTCGGACCTGTAACTTTTTGCCATCCTCAACAACCTTAATTTTGACTTTATAAACTTTTCCATTTTTAGGATCCAAGATATGTCCATCACCCCAGTCATCGGATCGGGCTTTTAGGTCCCAAAGAATATTCATTCCTTGAATGGGCTGATCTTTACGAGAGCCTTCGCATTTATCGCATAGAGGATTTTGAACTTCATCGGCTTCTCGAAATAATTTCACGATATTCCCACTCAGCACACCACTACTCTCGGAAATTTGGATAATGGATTTTGCTTTTTTTGTTTCGTCATCAATGCTTTTCCATTTGCCCACAGGCGAAACAGGTGTTGCAAAAGAATTTCCAATCAACAAAACTGAAAGCGCAAAAAGTGTTTTAATTTTTACTTTAATCATAGGTCTAATCAATTTAGCAGCTCCTTAAGACTTTGAACAATGAGATGTTTGACAGTGTTTTGACGCATTTAGGTTTTCATCAAAAATTTATTTCGATAAAGTTTAAAATAAAGGTAGCCTCAGGGGCTTGATCTTCCTCCAACTGCGCACTAAATCTGCAATGCATGGACGTAAAAGAACTTCAAATAGAAACACTTTCCCCCGGTCGTGACGATGGACAAAGCGCAAGCAAAGGTAAAACCGTAGAAGTTCACTATACCGGCACCCTTTTGAATGGGGCAAAGTTTGATTCTTCTAAAGATCGCAACCAACCATTTTCTTTTGTTTTAGGCGTTGGGCACGTCATTAAGGGCTGGGATATGGGTGTTGAGGGAATGAAGGAAGGGGAAAAGCGCAAACTCACGATCCCTTCCAATCTTGGATATGGAGCCCGAGGGGCAGGGGCAGTGATCCCTCCTAATTCAGCCTTGATTTTTGAAGTTGAGCTCTTAAAAGTTAAATAATCAATCGTTAAGTTGTTAGAATTACGACTAGACCAAAAGAGAGTAGAACTTTTGAACAGCGTGCGCAATCTTTGTGTTTTGAGCGCGGCCTGGGATTTAGTAACTTCTGCATCTATGATCACTCAAAAAATTTCATCTCATTCTTCACAATCTCAGTTCTTAGTTGCAATTTTATTTGCAACTCTTACGCTTCAAGGTGCCTGCACTGCACCCGATGCCTTTGAAGAAGCAAAAAACAAGCAGGCATCTGCTCAACCAAAACCGGCAGTTGAAGATGAAAATGAAAGCAATGTTGCGATCACCGATCGCACCGAAGAAGATGAGCAAAAAGCTTTGGTCGAACACGAAGAAGATACCCGGGTCAAAGCCAACGAGTCGCTTTCTGCAAGATCTACTGCTCTACAGAGTATGGATGAAAAATCAACATGGCTCGAAAAGTATCCCTCCGCTTCCACTTTCTTTGAAAATTTAGAATACCAACGTTGGGTGCCATTTGAGAGCGCCAGCAAAGAAATGAACAAACGTGAGGAACTCTTTGCAGCAGCTGTTAAAGAGTTTTTTATTCTTTGGGGCAAATACGCAGGTGAAGTTTCGGATGAAACAATGAATCTCGTGAGGTTAGATTCTCGAGAGCCCGCGGTTCAAAGCTTAATCGCACTCGCACAAGCTCTCGATGTTCGTGACCGCGTTCAATCAACGATTGCAGCCCAGCATGGACTTGACGAATATAGTGTTTTTGGAATGATTCGAGGGTCATTAAAAAATGGGCGATACAAAAAATCTGACAAAGCTTTTGAACAAGAAGTCGGCACCAACGAAAAACTCGCACATCAAGCACTGGAATGGAGAGCGAATGCAAAACTTTTGTGGGCCTGGTCTGCTCTCGACGAACAAAGAGGAATTACAGGAATTGGTGAAGTTCCTGTGATTGGAAGCGTCATCGCTGTGCGCCAGTTAAGGTTGGCAAATATGGACACCATTAGCCTCGAAATGACTTTGACTAAAATCAGCACAGCAAATTATGCGATCAATGAACTCAATCAAATCAAAGGCGGAACTTTGATCAATGACAGATTAAAATCAAGATATGCAAGTATAAGAGTTGACCGAGAAGAAAGACGCTTGCAACGAGAGGAAGATGCCAATCGCAAAAATCTTGGTTTGAAACTGATTGCTGAAATTCGAAAATTGCAAACGTCATTGCGATAACCCATCTCATATAAAAATCATTAGCGATCTCTCACGGAACTGAGAAGGCGGAAAAATGGAAGCTGCAACTCTCCTCGAAAAATGGCCTAAAACATGGACGGAACTTTTTTCTTTAAAGCTCTCTGATCTTGTCAGCCATTGCCATTCGCCCCATGAATCGCAAGTATCCAATGTGGATCGCTACACCCAGATTTTAAAAGCCTATCTTTCGGGTAACACCTCACGTCTAAGCGATGAAATTCGATTGATGAAGCAATTACCCATTTTGCAACCTGACTTCATACCTAACCTTGAATTCAAATGTGTCATAGCTCTGGCTCAAGCCAAACTTGCAATACGCAAACGCGAAATCAAAGTATCAAATATTTCCGAGATCAATTCATTTATAAAACTGTATCTTGATCAAGATGTTGAACATCTTCTCATTCCGGAACTTTACATTGTCCTTGGACAACTTTTAGAAAGCAGCGAAGACTTTTTAAAAGCTCGAAATGCGTTTGACGAAAGCGCAAAGTATTTTAACAGGCACAGAATTTATTCAAAATCGTGTCGAGCACGACTCAATAGCATCGCTAACTTGTCGAGGATTGATACAAACATCGATCTTTGTACTGAGTATCTTTCGCTTGCCGCATTCGCCGACTACCATCTCGAAACATCAACTGCCGCAGTATGCTTTGTGAATTTAGCAAGAGAGTATCAACGAAGGAAACTTTTTTCAACGGCGTTGGATTTTTCGGAACAAGCTTTTAAAATACTTTCCACGGAAGCGACAAATTTACATTCCGCACTTGCACAAGCGGGGCACGCGGACATTCTGCTAGATCTTGAGCGATATGATGAAGCAAGGCGAATCATACAGTCCCTAGCGATTTCCAATTTTCCCGAAGTTCGTGAATCTTACAAAGTGTTAGAAATGAAACTTAAAAAGCAAATTAAAAGCAATATAGAAGAGCGAAGCATTTTGCCAACTTGGCGCGAACGCATGCATACTTATCTTCATTCGCTCTTAACTCCATCAAAGAATCTTGAACAGCAAGTGATAGCACTGCTCCAAGAAAGTCCTACCGATAAATTTGAATTGATCGAAAAACTGTATGGTAAAAATGACTCCTTTTTTGTCTATGAAAATCGTTTAAAAAATTTACTCAACCGCGTGAGACATCGTTACCCGGGTTGTCTTTCTTTCCAAGATTCCAAATACCATTGGAAAAATGAAAAGAGTCTCTCAGCATGAGCTCACTCTCGAAAGGTTTTGCAGTCGAATTTTTCTTGCTCGCGATTCTGGCGTGCTTTACTGACGTGAAAGCAAAGGAGCCCCAGCCCATAACAAAGGCGTTTGAAGTGTTAACGGTTCAGTCCATTTATTCAGACAAAGATATCTACCAGAACAAAGTATTTACCGGTTCTGGCTTCCTCGTAAAACTTTCTGCAACCCGAACACAACTTTCTAAAATCTACGCTGTGACGTCTGCACACTTAATCGAGGGGATGAACCTAAAAATAGCGGATGCCAAAGGTCGACTGTGTACAACTGGGGCATCATATATAGATGACGAATCAGATCTCGCGATAATCGAAGTTGAAGGTTGTCAGGCCGCAATCACTTTTGAACGTTTTTCCAAAGAAACATTTTTGACAAGCTTAAACCGCGAGCACTTTGAGCAAAGTCCGTATTTGACTTTGAGTCACCATCAAGTGCTTTTTGATAGTTCCAAAACTCAGGCTGCTTCATCGAAGCAAATCAGCAAGATTCACGTTTCTGAAAACCTCAATGGCGATTTGCTAACAAATATTTCTATTTTTCAAGGCCTCAGTGGTTCTCCCATTGTTGAGCATTTAGCAAAAAATGATGTCGTTAAAAATGACCATGGAATATTTAATTATAAGCTTAGCGGAATTGCTAAAGCATCTTGGCGGTTTTTTAGATTTTCAAAACTCGTCAATCCCAAGCGACTCGAAGCACTGCTGAATGTGGCAAATGTTCACATGCCTGTGAGCATCGAGAAAAGCCAATGGGTGCTGCGCCAAGGCGTTTTGAATCAAGAATGGGGAGAGCATCTTAGGGATGCAAGTTTAAAAATTTTACCTACCGGTAATGGAATTAGCGTGGATACGGGTAATGGTATCAGTGTCGACACGGGTAACGGAATCAGCGTTGATACCGGAGCAATCGAGCAGAATTCACAAAAACTCTCCGAAATCGTGCGCCAAGATTTGGAAAATTTCAAAAATTCAGGCGCGAAGCTAGGCATGCATTACTTCGGAAAAAATATCATTGCATTTCAAGTGAAGGTCCGCAATCAGTTGCCAGACACGACTCCATTTTTAGTATACGCGTCTTTAAGTAACTACAAATTTTTAGTGGCTCATTCCGCTGTTTTTAAAATCGAAGGCAGCGTTGAAGACAGCGAAAATCTTTACCCCTTCCTCCAATCTCGATTCATTGCCGCTGGCATTACCCCAAATGTTGCGCTGTCTACTCTTCAATCTCAATGGAATTTAGCCAAAACTCGCACACTTTTTGCCAAGGATCTTTTTCAAGTTTTCGATAATTCAGATAAAATTTGGGGATGGGATCTTCGCGGTCTTGTGATGCTTGATTTTGAAGGGATTTTAGTATCGGAAGCTTCAAATCCAATGCACTCGAGCGAAGTTTTAAAAGCGGTCCTCGATGCAAACAAGGAATGCGAAGTTAAGGCATTCGGTACCTTTAAAAATTCGTCTTATTTGCTCGCGCAAATTCTTAAGCTTTAAACTGTAAAAATCACCACTTAACAAAAAATCTTTAAGAATTTGAAATTTTTAGGATTCCAATTTGCGCCAAAATATTTTGATAGAGGATTTTACCGGCGGGGCCTAAAATATACGAGTGATTCTACAATTTAAAAAAGTCATCCCGTTACTCGCTTTAACTACTCTCGGAATCCTGCAATCGTCTTGCACGAGTGCACTGAAGAACCGAAATCCTTCGAGTGTTGAAAATCCCGAAGTCAATTCTACATCACAAAATGCTCGCCCCAATGTTATTATCATTTACACGGACGATCTTGGTTATTCCGATATTAGTTTTTCAAGCCAAATGAAGTCTCCAACCCCGAACCTGTTAAAACTCGCGGAAAGAGGCATCACCTATCGAAATTTCTATTCCGCATCTTCCATTTGCTCCCCTGCTCGGGCTTCCTTTTTAACAGGCAAGTTCCCCCCCCACACAGGTGTGCAAAAAGCTCATTTACCTGGGCATCCGAATCACGAACTTAAAAGCAACGAGAGGACTCTTGGAGAAATCTTTCAGTCAGCAAACTATAAGACCGGATTTTTTGGAAAATGGCATGTCGGCGACAAACAAGGAGTACGCCCACTCGACCAAGGATTTGATTCTTACACCGGAATTTTGCATAGTCATGATCTCACTCGCACCTTATGGAAACAGGAGAAAGTTTACAAAGAAAAAGCGGAGACATTAGAAATCGTAGATGAAATTTTAAATGACTCACTACGATTTATTGAAAATTACAAATCACAATCTTTCTTTTTTACCTATGCAACTCCCCTCCCTCACGTTCCACTTCCCTCAGGCTACAGTTATATTGAAACTCTCTTTCGCATTGATCAAGATTTAGGAAAAATTATCGACAAACTCAAAGCACTTGGTCTCTTTGACAACACTTTGATAGTTTTTGCCTCTGACAACGGCCCCTGGATTCCCAAGGGGTCAGATGCCGGAGAATCTTGGCCTCATCGAGGAACTAAGGGGTCAACTTTAGAAGGGGGCTTTAAAGTTCCTTTGCTCGTGAGCTGGCCCCAAATTCACAAAGATTCACTTATCAATGATCAAATCATTAGTGGGACAGACGTATTTGCAACTCTAGCGGATCTTATCGGCGTAGATGTCCCAAGTGAAATCCGAGTTTCGAGTCAAAGTTTTCTCAAAAGCATTAAACTTGAGGATCAGCAGCGCGTGCGTTTGAGTTTTCCCTATTTTCACATGGGTACACTTGAAGCCGTCCGCTTGCTTAACTTTAAATATGATTTTGAAAATAAGAAACTCTACAATCTCGCGATTGATCCCACCGAACTTGTTGATGTGAGCAAAGCCTATCCCGCAATTGTGAGCGTATTTCAAAATGGAAAAAGAAATGTTGATACTGAAACCTTAGAATTTTGGGACAATATTTCTAGAGCACAGCCCATGCGGCCACTTCTAACGAGTGATGCAGCAGCTGATACCATTGAAAACAATTCCCAAAAATATCAAAGGAAGAAGACCGCCCAAAACAGTATTTACTTCAGCGCGCTTGGCAGCCACCACAGTTCAGAACACGAAAATATCGCATACACTTTGCGAGCCGACGAATCCATCGCCCCCTATTTGAACAATGGCCTAGACGTAAACCAAGTTTTTAAAAGATTCAGCAGAGCTGCTGGACTGACCGGATTAAGCGGAAATTTTGATGCCACGCTAGTCAGCCTGTGGGCACTATCGGGGCAAGTCGAAAAAATTCGCGAGTTAGTAAAACTCCAGGTTCCGCTAAAGCTCAAGACCCATATTCGACCCGTCAAGCACAGTAAAAATGCCCCGCTCAAAAAACATCTGGAATCCGAAATTGAAATTTGGGAATCCTTTGCGAAGCAAAGTGACAGCGAAGAAAAGCGCTACTTTGAGAATCACGTAGAACGTCTAAAAGAAATTCAACGATTGCTCGAATTTTAACCCCTGTAAAACTCTTATACACACTTCCGCTATCCCACTGAAAATTCAATCTTGTGGCGTTCATACTGCGCCAAGTCAGTTAGTTCTTCGGCAATCAACTTTGTCAGCTTGCAATACCCCTGATAGTTCCATCGTTAGCGAATGAATCGCTAACGAAGGAGTTCGAAGATGAGCAGACATATTGCAAAACATTCTCTCGTTCTCACACTGCTAAGTATTTTTGTTTTTTCGATTTATGTATTCAATGATTTTAATGCCCAAGCTGATACTGCACTGACCTCAGTTAAAAGTGAGTTGAATGTAGCTAAAAGTTTAAAAGTGGACTCCAAACAAAAAAGTGTAGATTTTTACTCTGGAGTTTCGGAAGATTCGCACCCGCCTACCCTCAGGATGAAAGGTCAAATCGGGCAACAGGCCGACGATCTTGGAGTCTCCTTTGAAGAAAGATTTATTGGTCCAGGGGGTATGAAACAAACTCGCGACGGCGGCTATCTGTTGGCAGACACCGTGAACCATCGGATTGTCAAAAAAGACAAAAATTCAAAAAACGAATTCATCATTCCTTTAGACTCACTCCACGTTCCACAAGGACTTAGCGAAAGTCCCAACGGGGAAATCCATGTCATTCGGCGAAGCGATCGAAGTCTTTTCCAAGACATTTACGATAAAAATGGCAGATTGCTTAGGACTCTTGCCATTGAATCCGATGACGAGTTACTGCGTGACTATGTTGGACACTTTCAGACAATTCATTCGCGAGGAAAGCTTTACATCGCAAATTCGCTCACCGTTATTCGTGTGGAGGAAGATGGAAAAACTGTCGAGGTCCCAGGAATTCCGCTGAATGGCAAGGCCGACCTTTACATCACTTCCAAGATGAATGAGGACTCAAGCTTTGAAATCCTTTTAAAAGACGCAAATGGCGATACAAAAAATAGTTTCAAAACACAAGGTCAATACCAATCGCTAAAAGCTCTCCACAGCGATCAGAGTGGCAGAATTTTTGTCGAATTTGAACACAATTACGAATCAAAAGTTGATGGGAGTGATGATAGCGTCAGCACCTTTGCGGGTGTGATTGAAAGTTATTCAGACGATGGCAAATTTCTAAGTTCACATTCTTTTGAAAAATCTTTAGCTGTCGAAGTCGATCGAGACCTCGATATCGACGACGATGGCAAAGTGACTCTCTTAACTATAGGAGAAACTGAGTATGAAATACTCAGCTGGCAAAATTAGATAATTTTTTGAGCCGTTTTCTGCGGTCACAAAATATCTGATACCAAATGAAAGGACCAAAATAATGTTGCTCAATAATCACAAATACAAACAATTCCTAAACTCGTTCTTGCCAGGCGGAGCTTTGCTCTTATCTTTTGCCCATGTGCAAAACGCAAACTCTTCAGGCGTGGGTGCCATTAACTATGGGAAAACTGCGGTGGGCTCGAGATATATATTTGGTGGATCAAACTGGGATCCGTCCAACCGATCTTACGGTGGAACTGATTGTGCTGGTTTAGTATTGAAATCATGGAAATGGCCTGTTGAAATTCCCTACAAGTCTTCACTTCAATCCTCATATGTTGTGAATGGTAAAAGTGTTCCTGGAAAACTTTGGACCGGTCATATGCTTCTCACTTCAAAATACAATCTTCCTTGGACCAATTCAAAAGATTACGGCAGTGCATCTAAAGGCGACGCCTTTACCTACAATAACGGAAGCCAAGGTCATACTTTTCTCTATCTGAGTGACAGCAATGGTGTCGCGAGCACTTTAGAGGCAAAAGGTCGCGCTTACGGAGTTGGATATTTTTCGAGGACATTTGCTAAACTTAAAGCGAGCAATTATTTCTTGCAAAAAAAGAAAGGATCTCTTTCAGGCAATCAAAGTGATTCCTCAATCCGAGTTGGGAACAGAGAACGAAATGAAAATAGCTCCACCTCACCTCGAGAAAATCGCCCAACAGAACCCAGAGTGCAGAAAAAATTCCACATTTTAAGACGCGGCGAGACTTTGGCAACTTTAGCAAAGCAATATAAAGTTCCTAAGAGTCACTTAGAAAAACTCAATAAAAAGAAAGTTGATAAGGGACTTAAAGTAGGAATGATTTTACAAGTTTCCTAGCGTGTATTTTTGGAGGTACTGATATGTCGCAAATCTCTCATCGAATTTTAATCGTCGTAGTATTACTCACTGTCGCAGAATGGAGTTTTTCGAGAACTGTGAGCCGAGTTCAAACTCGGAGGACAACATCTTCGTATAGTGATGGTTGGCACCCCGCGTATCAACGTTACATTCGCTCAAAAATCCCAAACTCGATCGTAAAATCTACACCCAATCAAGTCAAAGCACTTTGTCCAAAGTATGGGGTTCTACGAAATTCTCAGAAGGAAGATTTTTGGGCACATTTGATAGAAGTACTGTCTCTATCCGAATCAGGACATCGTCGGACTCTGCGCTATAAAGAAAATGGATTGGGCAGAGATCCCGTTACGGGAACCTACACTTTTAGCGAAGGACTGCTTCAACTGTCATACGCGGATTCAAGATATTGGAAATGCGATTTCAATTGGAGTGTCGATCAAAATAAGGGGTCAAGTGATCCGAGCAAAAGTATTTTCCACCCTTATAAGCAATTCGACTGTGCATTCAACATTCTCCATGGGCATTTGGTGGTCAAAGGACGTCCCCTAGTCACATCAAAAGATCATTATTGGAGCACTTTGATTTACGGTCGAAAAGGCTATAATAGGTTGTCAGCTTCGTTGAAGTCAAAAGTAGCAGCTTATTGCTATTAAAACTTCTTAGATACGGGCTGCAGGAGATGAAATTCTATGCCAGCCGGAAATTTTTTTGCACTTTTTGATGACATTGCCAGCGTTCTTGATGATGTCGCCATTCTCACAAAAGTTGCTGCAAAAAAAACCTCTGGAGTACTTGGCGACGACTTGGCCTTAAATGCGGAGCAAGTCGCAGGAGTTAAAGCAGAACGAGAAATTCCAGTTGTGCTGGCGGTCGCAAAAGGGTCGGCCATCAATAAAATTATCTTAGTTCCAAGCGCTTTATTGATAGCGGCCCTTGTGCCGAAACTCATCACCCCGTTGTTAATGCTGGGGGGAACTTTTTTATGTTTTGAAGGTTGCGAAAAGGTGCTTCATGCATTTTTCCCCAAAAAAGAAGAAGAAAAAAAAGCTCACCTTGAGCACATTGAACATCTCACCCACAGTGATGCCGAATTGATTGATCTTGAAAAACAAAAAATCAAGGGAGCCATCAAAACGGATTTCATACTTTCTGCAGAAATCATTGTCATTACACTGGGGACGGTGACCGATAGCTCTTTTCTAAAACAGGTTTTGGTACTTTCTTCAATTTCTTTGTTAATGACCATCGGAGTGTATGGGCTTGTTGCCGGTATTGTGAAACTTGATGACTTAGGTTTCCATCTTGTAAAATTTCAAAAAGGATTAAAAAATTCTATCGGAAAAATTATTTTACTTTTAGCTCCAAAACTTATGAAAAGTCTTTCTGTGATTGGCACGATTGCCATGTTTCTAGTAGGCGGCGGAATAGTGACGCACGGAATCCCAAGCTTGCATCTTTTGATCGAAGGTTTCTCCCAAGCCTCGCCTTTTCCGACCCTCGTGAGTACAATTGGAGAAGGCCTATCGGGTTTGGCTCTTGGACTCATTGCTCTTGGCGCGGTGGAAGTTTTCAAACGCTTGAAACCGGCATAATTTTGACTTTTCCTTTTCACAAAGTCTTGAAAGAATGCAAGTTGGGGAGTTCTATCGATGCAGCGACAACTTGATTTACTCACATCACGTTTTTTCTTATTGGTGAATCTGGGTTTTCTCTTCGGCTTAGCTCAGTGCTCTTCCCAACCTTCGGACCTGAGCCCCCATCGAATTCCCAACAATAATCCTCGGCATTTTATCTTTTTTGTTCACGGCATTGCTGGCGATGCAACGAGTGCTGCCTCTTACCCACAAGCTCTTGAAAAAAGATTAGAACTCGAAGATCCGAGTTTCGATGTCGTCACATTTATACCGACCTACGGGACTTCGTCCAATACCATGACCTTAAAAGAAGCCTCGATGACTATTGCAGATCAAATTCATTCCTTTTTAAAGTCACAAAATAATTTGCAAGGACAAGATAAAATTACCTTTGTGTCGCATTCACAAGGCGGAATTGTGAGTTTGTTTTGGATCTACGCTTCCATGGAGAATGAAGCAGGATTTAGTCGAGAAGAAGCTTCAAGAGTGAAAAACATGATTACTCTTGGAACGCCCTACTGGGGCTCCGTAATTGCCAACATCACAAAATACATTAAGTCTGCGCCCATAAAAAAAATTCAAGACACCCTAGAACCCTGGGGACTTACTCAATTGTCGCAAATGTCCCAGCTTTCGGACTCAAGCTACATGGCGAGAGATAAACTTCTCAGCCACACAGACACTACGTCATTTGAAATTAAAAACAATATCCGCTTTCTCTCGGTTGCAGGCGCAGCCCTCGGATACTCGCATCTTGCCGCTGTAGGTATTGGAAAAAGTTTTTTTGAAAGTGATCTTTTTGTCAGTGTCCCGAATGCCCGTTTTGGATTTTTGTATGGCGACAAAAAGTTAAGCGAGTTAAAAAAAATCGGCTATGTGAAAGTCGATCGAGTCACTCTTGGCGACTTTTTTGTTACCGATGGAACCCACAATGGCGATGGCACAGCCTTGAAATACGATGGGCTCGAATTTAACCTCCCCAACACCGACTGGATTCTTAAAATTCCAAAAATAGACTCCATTCTCCCTGGGATTGGCGCAGTTTCGGCAGAATGCGCGATGGATTTAAATTGCGCGCATCCCACATTGAATGTTGTGAAGGACTTTATTCTCAAAAAAGAACTTCCCGACAATTCGGAAATGCTAAGCAAATTAACGGGTTTTGTTGTCATGTTGAATTTTAAATCTCAACAGTCATTCAACTTAAATGATTTCGACATTAAATACAGCACTCCCTATCCTGAAGAATCCAAAAATACAGTTGTGAATTCCTTTTTAAAGCCTGAAATCGGCGCAAAGGGGAGCTCACTCGGGTCAAAAGGGACAGACAAAATGGCGCGCTTTTGGGTCACGGGATATAACTTAGACACGTTTATGAATGGCCGTTTAACCAGCGATGGGAATCCCTATGGATCGCGACTCATTCAAGTCATTTGGAAATACAAAAACAAAATTCAAGCCCCACTTACAATACGGGTCAGTAGCACTCATGTCACTTTTGTTGATATCGACCTAGATAATTAGTCGATTCAGCATTTTGAACAAAAGTCGGATAATACTTTTCCAAGATTTGCTCTGACAAATATCCTTGAGCAGCCAAACTGTCCGCTGCTCTTAAATCAATTCCTAGTCCATGGCCTTCACCTTGACCCGAAAAAATCCATTTATCACCGATGCGGACCGCCTGTGTTGGACAACTTCGAAGCTGTAAAATTTCTCGAAACTCTTCACAAGGCCAGCTCATGTTTGAAAAACGAATCTCATTTCCCTTTTGACTAGCCACACCATTCAACGAGGCAATGTTTAACAAACGCAAAACTTTCTGATGATCTAGAGACTGATCCCACTTCTTTGTTCCACCAAGAGAAAATGGCCACCATTCCGAAAAATTTCCTAAATTTCTATTTTTCAACTCCCAAATTTTCGACCGTTGAATTCCTTTAAGGGCAATTGCCTGAAGGCGACGCACCAATGCGGGAGGACTATTTTCCACGCTCTGAAAAACTTGGCAATGGGTACTGTCGCAAACGGGAGCATCTTGATGACGAAGAATATTTTTGGCATTTCGCGCAACAGCAAAGGCCAAAGCCTTTAGAGTTTCATCCCTACCCTGAGGATATTCGGCAAGTAAAACTCCGGTGACGTAATGCAAAAGCGAGGTTTTAAGAATCAATGATCCAGCATTTCTGACCGCGTGCTGCTTGGGGCGCAAGCTTTGTAGCGCATCAATTCCATGGGGTTTAAGACTAAGCTCCCGCACTTTTCGAAACTCAAGTGTGCCAGAATAACTGCGGTGAAACTGATTCGATCTCACCAAAATTGGCCCCGTAGGGCAACTATAGGATGCTGACTCCTTTAAACTTCCACCCATTAAGTTTAAATGCTCAAGGCTTTGACCACTGAAAGTTTCACTAAGTTTTTCTTCACTCAGACAACTGAGCTTAAGATCTTGCCTTCGATGAAAGTTCAGAACCGATACTTCAATCCTTTCATCCTGAGAAACTGAATGCTCACTCAATAATCCTTTTATTTTTTCAGACAAATGCAAAGTTGAGATCCCTGTTCCATGGAAGATTCCCAAAAAGGCTGCCTGCGAATTTGATTGTTTAGGATCCCTACCCCACAAAATGATCCACGAGTCTTGGGGATGCCCTGTGGCATCACGAACGGATCCCGTCTTAGCAGAATAATTATTTTGGAGGTACCACCGAGCATCCTTCGAACTTTTCAAAGTCCCATCATCAAAAACCTTTCGAAGTTGATCCACAATCAGCGGTGCAGTTTGGTCAAAATCAATATAGAGCTTGAGAACTTCATTTAAACTCAGTCGCATTGTGGGTAAAATTCCAATAAGTTCTGGCATGGAGCGAGAAATATTTTTATGGCCAAGACGGCTGAGAAGAAATTGATCTAGATTTTTTAAGGAATACTTTTCTCGGTTTAAAAAAAATCCGTTACAAGAATAAACCAAGGCTTCTTGCCAATTCCAAATTGACGGTACGGGTTTGTTATTCCCACAATCCCAAAGCTGCTCACCACTAGAGAGAGCAGCCGATTGAAGTTCTGGGACCTGTTGCACCAAAAGGGGCTTGAGGATGGATGCCACCGGAAATTGTGACTGAAGATCCCCTTTACTCAGGACAACTTTTTTGGAACGAAAATCAAAAACGAGAGCATCAAACTTTTGGACAGGAATCGTTGAAGGAAGCTTCCAGAATTCTAGGGCTTGCTTTTCAATGGCCGCTCGAGCAACAGCATTTTCACATTTCTTGACATACTCGCTTAATAGACTCAACCACCCGTCACTTCTTTCTTCAACAAAAAAAAATCGAGCCAAGGCCCGCTGAATATGAAGTGAATCCGTTTTAAGAGATTTAGAATTCGCAAATTCTTGAAATATTTTTATTGATTTAGAAAGAAGCAATTCATCACGCGCCGTTTTCGAAATTCGAAAGTAGTCTTTTGAAATACCGATCGCAAAACTTTCTTCTAACAACGCCGAAATGGAACTACTATTCAAGGATTCATCCGCTATTTTACAGTGTTGGGATAAAAAAACGTGAGCAAGTTCATGGGTCAAAACGGAATCCAACAAGGTCGGAGCTATCTGACGATTGACTAAGATTTCACCCGCTCTACTTTGAGCGGCAAAGCCTGCTGGCAATTGCGAAAAAGAAAACTTTACGAAGGCCTGTGTCTGAAGACCTTCTTCCTTATCGACTTTTTCAAAGCGCTTCTCCCAATCTTTCCAACGAGAACTTAATGCGTCTGCCGACTTTGCTATTATCGCAGAAGAGAATTCGAAAACTGGCTCACGCGCGTTAGATACCGACGCGCAAAGAAAAGGCAGGACTACGTGCCATAATCTTTTCATCATAGAAATCCTTAATCTCGGCAGTTCCAGCCTGAAACTCACCTTCAAAACCCGCGCGCATCACAAAACCTAGGCGTCGACCAGTCATCATCCATGCGCGTTCGAAATTCAAATACCAAGTAACTTTCTCACTCTCCATCTCGCGCTTTTTGACACGAATCTCACTGAGCGCGAGTTCAAAGGGTTTTGCCTTATAAACATTGTCCTCTTCAATTACTTGAAACCCCGCAGGGACATGAGAACTTAAAACATGGTACCTTGAACTCCACCATGGTCGCTGTTCTGAAGTTTCCATCTCGATCTCCACGTACACCAAGTCGCCAAGTGACACCTGATCACCGCTTTTCAACAGTTGACGTTCCTGTTTTCCAGGAATTAATCGAAAGAAGTTTCGTCTTATTTTGAAACCCGAACTTTTCTCAATGATGTTTTTAAAAGAATACTCGGACTCAACAATCAACTGGCCTTTTTTTGGAGTCTTGCCCTTTTGCTCATCAAGAACTTTAAACTCTAATTGTTTGTTATCGGCAACTGGCACATTCTCCAAGCGGACTTCAAGCCCCATAGGACTATACTCAATGAATAACTCGTCTTTTGAAATGGTCTGACCATTGACTGCAATCCGAGGAATTTTTAGAGACGTGGCACGTTCGACATCTCTTTCGATTAGCCATTCCGAGTGCATCAAAACTTGTGCAGTTTCAAAAGTCGATCCAAAACTTCGCCCATCAAAATGTTCTAACAAATTAGCCCCTATTTTTTGTTCAAGTTCGGCGGGCATCTCACTTGCCAAAAACAACGCATGCCCCACAACTGCAAGCGTGCTACCCAGACGTCCAGGATATTCGTCCCATGAATTTCCTATCGGGGTCCATGTTGCATGTTGTATGTCATCAACTTTTGTTATGGAATTCAACGAATCCTTTAAACTTTTTATCAGCTGACTTTTAATCTCTTTTACGTTCGTCGCTGATTCCCCTAATTCCCCAAGAGAGAGCAAAGCATAAGCTTGCTCAAGAACACTTCCCTTTTCTAAAACATGATTGGCTTGAAAGCGAAATTGCGTTTCGATCGCGGACCAAGCCAACGGGCGAATGCCCAATTTCGAAAATCGAATTCGGGCATAGGTCATCATAATTCCCGAAGGATGGTCTTGTAGATAAGAATATCTATCCAAAAAATTGAGTGCCTGATCCACGCCCGCTCTTCGCAAAAGATCGGCATCATTCAAGGGAGCCAAAGACAGGAGCACAAGTGACGTCATAGAAAAACTTTGTTCAGAGTTTTCCATGTCCTCAAACCACGAATATGCTCCCTGGGAGGTTTGATAAGCTCGAATTTTTTCGACTCCCACATTGGCGTTTCTTACAGCTTGTTCCAGTTGAACTTGAAGCTTGGGACTGAGCCTTACCTTTTTGGCGGAAGAGACAAAAAGATTTGAAACCCACTCTCCGACGGACGAAAACCAATTTTTTAAACTGGCCCAGAACCTCGCTAGGAAATTTTTTGCTTCAGGAGTCGCTACTTGAGAAACTTTAGACTCAGCGACGTCTAAATTCCACTTTGCCAAAAGTGTTTTAAAAAAGATATTTGGAATAGTTGTATTGACGAGCTGTTCAACGCATCCATAAGGATAACTTAACATCCAATTTAAAGCGGGAATAACTGTGCCCGACAATCCCTCTTGTAACGATAAGCGCAATTGGGAAATTTTTTCGCCATCAGCTAAAGTGTAGGACGCACTTTGATTTTCAAAAGACACTTCTTGCTGATCTTTTAACTGTGAATTTGCCAGCAAGACATCGTTTTTGAATTCAAGTTTTTGCTCCGCGACTTTTAAATGCGAAGTCAAAAAACTTCCTGATTGGTCTTGAGAAATAATTTCCAAAGGGATTTTAAAACTTTGTTCTTGTTTTGCTTTAAAAACCGTATCCAACTCCGGCAATGCTTCCACATTTTTCAAAGAGGCACCAATCGCAATTTTTAAACTTACTGGAATTTCTTGTTGCGAACTGGAATTTGCCAGGGTCACGCGCCCTACTGCACGGTCACCGGATCTTAAAAACTGAGGAAGAACGGCAATAAAATTTATTGGCATTTTGGCTTGGAACTCTTTGTGGGCTTCCCCAAAACGACCGCTATTATCAATGGCCAAAGCCGTCATATGCCAAATCGTTTGATTTGCCGGCAACCTGAAATTCACTTTTGCGGATCCTTGTGAATCGGTTTTAATATGAGCATTCCAAAACGCGGTGTCCTTCTCCACGAATTCGTCCTGCGTCGAACCCTTAGCCGCTGCTTTCCAGTTGTCTGCTCGAAAAAGAGAAGCAATCGTGTCGCCGTAGCCATAACTTTGAAACTGAGAAGACAAAAATGTCATCAGATTGAGCTTTTCTAAAGGATAAAAGAAATCCATTAACGCTGGACGAATCTCTGATTGTAAATCTAGAACAGCCTTATCTACAACCGACAACGAGAGTTCTGCGTCCATAGGATGACCCTTTTGATCCTTTACAGAAATCTCGACACCTTGTTCACTTCCAGGAAAAACCACGTCATCTGCGACCTTCATCGAAACATTCAAAATACGATCTTCATTTAGAATACGAAAACTAAGCTTTCGTTCTATCCAGTTTTTTTGTGGATCTTGATAGGCGATAATAAAATAGCAGCTACTTCCACACTCTCGTAAAACTTCTTCATCCACCCAAGTGGACAATCCTTTAACACTCACTGAGCGTTGCTTAAGAACTTTTCGTGAAGCCAAAGTGAGATACAAATATCCTTCATCACTTTGATTGATACCCCATTTTTCTGGAAGCAAAACGAGGACCTTAAGTTTTTCGCCCACTTCAAAAACCGATTTGCGTGACATGATTGTGAGATCATGAACTTCTACAATTCCCGGTCCCAAAGTCTCACCAATCATTACGATTTCTGACTCTGACTTTTGAACCGCTCCGTTTTTATCACTCAGGGTTACTCTTGCAATTAATTTCCCAAGTGGGGCCGTGGGAACTGCACCTTGCCATTTTCCATTTTGATCGGTAGTGATCTTTTCTTCGCTAAGTTTCACTTCTTTTTGTTTATAAGGCAGGTGCCACCATTCCAAAGTTCCCTTGGAATTGGGGTAAGGAAGCCCAGAAGGATAAACGCTTCTAATGCGAAGTTCGGAACTTGCTGCGGGGCCAGCCATAACTGCCGTCATCCGCGCTTGAATCATGTGCTCTGCCTTTAAATCTAAAAAACTTTTAGAAGCGCTTGCAAAATTTGAATCACTATCTGTTGCCGTAACTTTTAACAGATACTTGTAATCATAATTGGGACTTAGAGTATCGTCATTGGGGACCTTCATGGAAAACTGCGCAATTCCCTCATTCGAAAACGCTAAGTTTTCTTGGCGTCCTAAGAGATGGGGAATGGAGGTCGATACTTGTTCTTGATTTGCAAATCCATAGGTAACCTCAGCACCACTTTCTCCTAGGCCAGCCGAGTCGGCCCACTCTGGAGTTTCCATCCGCACTTTAAAAAGTTCTGCTTGAAATTTGGTGCCTGGTGGCACTCCGCCAGCATATCGCTTGATTTGAACTTTGGCTTTTAGAGTGTCTCCTTCTTTTAGAGTTTCTTGCGCACTTTCAATTTTTACAAAGAAAATGGGTTTGACATAACTCTTCACCCGAAATTCTCCGATGTGCTGTTCTTGATCGAGTCTGGCATCGATTCGATAGAGTCCGGAACTTAAATTTTTATCTAATACAAAGTTTCCAGAAAAACTTGAATAGCTGGACAACGGAACTTTGACTTCCTCTTGGACCACGGATCCTTCGGAATCAATCACGCGAAGCAAAACACTTTCAGCAGATTTATTTTTAGAAAGTCCATCTACTCTTTCCCTAGCAATCCCCTTAAAATAAACTTCATGTCCAGGTTTAAACATGGGGCGATCCGTGTACAAATAGACATCGGGAAATACCGCGGCGGTCGAATAGAAATCCGTATCTATCAAAGCCGTTCCCTTATCACCAAATTCCACAACCGCCAGAAGTTCTCTATCTTTTAAATTTTTAAATTCAATCGTACCCGCAGCGTCTGTTTGCGAATCGGCGCTCCAGGCGCCAGTCAAATTTCGCAAACCCACTGAAGCTTTGGGAAGGGGCGCCCCTTGACGGTCTGTCACAATCACTTGTGCATAAGCATCGGATTGGCGAAGTGTGGCTTTTATATCATTCACCACGATCACAACTTGTCCCTCAAGTTTTCCTTGGATCACTTGTAAAACATAAAAGCCTACTGGGAGTTTGGGCAAAACAACTTCCTTGGTATGTAACATTCCTCCGTAACTTTGTTCCCACCAGTCAAAGCCTGGTACATCAAAAGGGACGTCAGCATCTTTGTCATTGGGGTGAATACTCAATTCTTCGATCACCTCAAAATCCTCTGGTGTGGAAATCAGTTTCTTTGGCCCTTCACTGATTTTGCTATGAAGGCCTTTGGATGCCGGCCCACCAAATGTTGAAAAAAAATCTTCGCGCGCCAGTGGCGAGAGTGAATTACGAATCCAATCCACATTCAGCGAAAATCGATTCATCCCCTTCAAAAGATAGTGAGCGGGATTGTCCTCTAATCGTGGCTTTTTCCACGCACGGCGTAAGTCAATTTGACTCACAATAAACTCTTTCATTTTTTTGGGCTTAAGCACCCTAATTTCCAAAGGAGCATTGATAGAATAGTTCACTTCCACTTGAGGACTTTCGCTTGGCGAAAAGTCTCTCCGAACCGTCATATAAAGACTTTTTGCAGATACGATTTGATTCAAAAATAATAAAATGAAAAAAAGAATCCTTTTCATTAGCGCGCAACTCCTTCAAATTTCATACGAGAATCTTCGATGCGTTGAGCTTTTAAACTGACTCGTGGAAGACTTCGCAATTGATCTCGAGCAGTCACAATTTCTGAGGACATTGCTTCATCATTATTTTCCAATTTCCAAGCCTCTGACAACAGACCACTGAGCCATTCGGAACTCTGAAATACAATGGCCCCATGAAGTGTGGTCGCCAGCAATGATTTGCGCTCAGCTCCAGGCAAGTCTTTTAAACTTGCGCGCTTTCCTTCGCAAGAATCCTGAATGCGTTGAATGAATTTCGTGTTAGGGCTTAAAATCAAAAAGGAACATATTTCTTTAACAAAAACTTCTTCATTTCCGGAGCCCGAATAAAGCTGAACGAGATTTTCCAAGCCTTGGGTTCCGAATACGCTGGGTATGAGGACCCCACTCAACGACTCAAGTTTCTTTTGTTCTTGATTTTTTTCCAATCCTAAATGTAAAAACCAAATCGGCACCGAGGCCGTGTCCGCAAAAGTCTTAGCCCGAACTCCATCTTTAAGAATTTTTTTAATATCGTCAACCTCTAAGCCACGAGGCTTGGGGCTACTCAGCATGATGGCAAGATTCACATCCGCTGGCACAGCTTTTAAAAAGGCCTCATTCATTGTGGAATGTGATCGAATGGCATCCGATTGCAAATCCAGTTCGGCATTTACGATTTGATAGGAATTATTTTTTCTTTCAAATTTCAATTTCAGCGAATTGCCTAAGCCACTAAATCGAGAAACAAAATGGTGCAATTTGGGCATCCATCGTTCGAGATCTATATCGAGTTCCAGATCCGAGGTGGCTTGAAATTCACATTTTTGAGAGAGGCGCGCAACAAGTTGAGGATCTCGGCTCAACGACAAACAGGATCCGTGCAAAACTGCAGCAAATTTACTTTGTTCCAGAGAAATTGGCTGTACGGCTATTGTTTTTTTTGAATCAAACTCAAAGCTCACTTGCTGCGGCTTGATCTTACCCGCAAGTTCTTTTAACAGAGCTTTTACAATAACGATTTCGGCAGGTCCTAATTGATGAAGCGTAATTCCGAAGGGTGATATGGCCGGCAACAAAGGATCGTAGGTCAAAGTAACAGGAAGGTTTTTAAGAATTTGGCTGCTCAAATAGTCTAGCATTTTGCCCTGCCAAGCATTTGCGTGGTCAGTGCCGAGTGCATAAAGCGAAGGTGCCAATCGGTACATGAGTCCACGAAACATTGGACCTTGTTGAAATTGTTTGAACCATTCGTTTTGCTCAAAAACTTCTTTGAGTTTAGAGGAGTCTCGCACACTCAAAGTCCACTCAGCCTTTTTTGTCAATGGTGCCGCTTGCGCGCTAAAAACAATTATCCCAATGAAGGTGCCTAGAATTTTGTACGTCATGTTCATTTTACTGCCCCACTTTTAAACAAATGCTTTCGCGGCCCATTTTTCCACCCCTTCCAGCGATAGACACCGCGGAAAGAAGGATTTTGAATTTGTGGTCGCCACTCGGTGACTGAAGTGCTTTCCAAATCCTTCAGCCATACTTTTTTCAGAGTTTCTGATTCATCCGCAGCCCCAGAATGGTAGGCCAGCATGGCGCGTTCGGAAACCTCATTTTGTCCTTTTAAAAGCACCATGAGATGCCAGGAATCGCCAATCATTTTTTTATCAGAATAATAAACAAACAAATCGCCAGTGCGCAAATTGGGGTCATGAACATTGGAACTTAAAAATTCAAAATTGTAAGCGACAAGTTCGTCGGCTCCCACGTAGGAAACTTTTTTAGCCTCACGATTGGTCCAAAGTTCGGCGTTTCCCGATAGAGCTTCACGATATAAGAATCGAACAAAGCCCGCGCAATCTCGTTGTTGTGGATCCCAATAACCTGAAATGCGTTTACTATTGCCTAGAGCAATTCGCAGCATTCGTGATTCCACGGCCTCTCGCCAAGGCGATTCGGAGGCAAAAGACATTTGGCATACAAAAGTTGCGAAGAAGAAAATTATTTTCATTTGCTGTTCTATTCTTCAGAACCTTTTCGACGAACCACAAATTTTTTGACCCACTCTGGCCATATTTCTGCATTGGGAATTTGCGCGTCCATGAGTGGTGCCCAAAGGGAAGCTTTTTGCCCCTTGTCCAATCGAATCCACAAAAGGGTCACTGTTTCGCCCGGCATGACCAGAGGAAATTGAACCGTCTTCCGCAATTCTTGGGGAGTGCCCGCAAAAAGCACAACATTAAGAGTCGCAACGGTATGAGCTTTGTCACCACTGGGCCAGTAATTTGCGTCTATTCTGTAAATTCCCAAGGGAGGTGAAGTGTGCGTGTATAAATAAGGTCCAAATCCGGGTTGGTCGAAGTCATCGCCCTGACTGTTCAAATAAAATTTTCCACCCGACGGACTTGCGGTGTCGGCCCAATACACGTGAACATTTTTAGATTTTGCTTCTTCAAAGGGATCTTTGCTATTTGGGTCTGGTTCATACACATGAAGATCGGTGTACACTCCATCAGTGTCGCTCGTTTGTACTAACATCATTGCTAGGGGCGAAATTTGAGCAAATATACTTCGTTCAGCTTGGCTAAGTCCCGCTTTGTTTGTGGCTTGAACAATAATGGAATTTTTACCGGCGCTCATCGGAAACTTTCTTTTGAAAGAACCATTGTGTGTTCGCAGTAGATATCGATCTCCATTGATATTGACGGTGATAGGATTAACAGTGGGGTCGCTAACAGTTCCCGAGACCTCAATCATTCGATCAACCGTCCAACCGCCTTTGGGATTTTCCAAAGTGACTTTCGCCAAGCTCGTGCCTGATCCTAAAATTTTTCCCTGTTGGCGCTCGCTGGAATGAATCTCAAAAGGATTGGCATAAAGGATAATTGAAACAACTAAAAATCTCATCTTAGGTACATTGAAATTCACAACTTAGCCCCCTGTATTGGAGCTTTGAGTTTAGTGAAGAGCACTTAGAATACAATATGCTGACAGGCCTAAATGTCATTCTCATTGTCGTCTAAAACGCAATACAAATAGGCAGTAAGGTTTTGAAATTAATGGATTTTATTCATCTCCGGCCTTAAGCCGGAACTTTTTAACTTCCCACATCTCCATGAATTTGCTACTCGTCTTTTTGAATTCGAATTCAAATCAAGGGAGAATTTTAAATGAATCATTTCTTAAAAGTTTTAGGAATCTTTAGTCTTTTTGCATTTTCAAATCTTAAAGTCGAAGAAGTTTCGGCACAAGTGCCACCACCTCAAACGATGGTGGTAAGAATCATTCCCAATGTCGCAATGGATGTCGCTTATTACTACGATCCCTACACATTTTTAAATCCCACTCATTTGCCTGCGTTATCTTACTCGGTTGTTCCAGGTTTTTACGGACCACAAACTTTTACAAATTATTGGAATGGTTTTCACTGGTACGGTTACTATTATCACTTTTACCAATTCTACACCGCACCCATTTGGGTATGGCCTGGATATTGGAGCACTGCCTACTACTACATTTATCATCTTTAAAAAAAACTCATCGTTAAAGCGTTCAAGGCCCTTAGCAACGATTGCTAAGGGCCTTTTTTTTATTTTCTATTCGCAACGTCTCCAGTGTAAGGGACTGAGCAATGCCCCGTCGCTGCCCAGACTGTTGATTTCTGCATGGGCTCTCAAATTTCGAGGTCCAACAACACGTAAGCTAATGTTCATTCGCAAAGTGAGATCATCTCCACAACGTGACCACTGTAATGTTTCGCTCATCGAATCATCCACTCCGAAAATTTCAAAAGGTCCATTGGATTCAGACTGAAATTGATAATCGCGTCGCTCATTCACTTGTCCCGCAAAAAACGCTTCTACGCCCACAGTTGCAGTGACTCCTTCAGAGAGTCGCAGGTAACCGCGCAAATTGGGAGCCGCCATCGCGACTTGAAAACCCCTCGGAATTCTCATTGGCAAAGCCACAGCACAAGCTGCTCGCTCGACCGTTTCATTGGATTTGTGAACAACAAATTGATCAAAACTTAATGCCAGCCCATATCCTGATTCATCAAAAACCAATCTCGATGATCCTTCAGCGCAACCTGTTCCGTTCACCGCAAGTTCACCTAGTTCTAAGGGAATTAATTCTGTAATTTCTTCGTGTGGCAAGGGAGTGAGCAGATCTCCTCCTATAGCTGGAGGATTCATCGCTTCCGCGGGATTTTCAGCAGCAGTATCGCCGTCATGAAGATCGATGGGAGTTTCGTTTTGCGAATTTGCATTTTGCGAACATGCAGTTCCACCAATCATGGCAAACGTTACACATGAGGACAAAAGAACATTTTGAAAACGGATCATTTGAGCCTCCTTGCTCACTTGGATGAGTCCAAGTACGACGCCAGTATAGTCATTTTTCCAACACAGCGCCAGAAATCCGTGAACAAAGCGTTCCAAGATTTTTGAAACGACAATTGCCAATGTCTCAACTCTGCTAAAAAAGTGATAAATTACTTTAAAGTCATGTCTAAAATCATTTTAAAGGTCACCCATCTTGAAACACAGCAGTCCAAGGAATTCACTCTTCCCTTAAAAATTCAGCAAAAGATTTTTATTGGACGTTCTGAGCAATGCGAAGTCCCTTTGCTTGATCCCAAACTTTCTCGAAAACATTTTTCTCTCCTCTGGGACGGCAAAGACCTTTGGGCAGGTGACGAAAAGAGTACCAATGGATCGTTGTTTCTAGGCAATACATTAGGTGAAAAACAGAAAATCAATTCGGGTGACAAGATTGAAGCCGGCTCGCATATTTTTGAGTTAGTTCAAGCTCCTAATTTTATCGAAACACCCAGCGAAGAAAGTTTTCTCCCTCCTCCGTCTCCAGCTCCTTCGCCATCTCCCACATCAGGACTGCGAAAAGAAAAAGCGCTGCCAACTTTAAGTCCGCATCTTTTCGAAAATTCGTCATCAAAATCATCAACAGAAACTTCACCAAATGGGCTTCATCAACTTGATGGCGCTAAGCCTGTTGAAGCAGTCTTAAGCATTTTTAAACGTGCCATTAAAAAGCCCGCAAAATTTTTCGAAGATGTGGAATTCTCGGGGAAAGTCAGTGTTTCCTTACTCTACATTCTTGGAAGTGTTATTTTTTCAAATCTCTTCAAAGGAATTATCCCCCAGCCCGTTAACGTCATCATCTTTGCCCCCATTCAACTCTTCACAACTCTTTTCTATTGCGGAATCCTCCACCTCTTAAGAAATTTTTTACAGACAAAAGGAAGCTTCAGCAATTTTCTACGCTTTTCTGCCTACGCAACAATTTTGCAAATTCCATTTAACATTCTAGCAGTAGGGCCCTTTGGCATTTTCACTATTGTTGTTTCGATTTATCTTATCTGGGTATGGTTGCAAGTTTTTAAACCCAACATTGGTCGATGGATATTGATGTTAGTGTTTGCCGGATTTTTGTTTTTTGGAATTTTAGTTGCTTCGATTCTCGCCATTTATAGTGTGGCAAAAAATACAGATTCCACGCAACAATCAGCGATCACCCAAAAAATTATGGAAATTTTGAAACCTTACATGCCACCCAGTGGCGAGGTGACTCCTCCAGAAGGCGCAGAGGGAACAGAACCCCCAGCAAATGAAGACGGCATTCCAGATCCACCGACTGAAAATTTAGATAAAACTTTAGAGAAGCTTGAAGAAGGAATGCCTCCTCCGCCCCCTCCATCAGAAGAAGAAGCTGCTCCGAGTGCTGAGGCAGACAATGAAAAATTAGCTCCGCCATCCGCAGGAGAAGAACCGGCATTGCCTTCCACAGAAACTGATTCTTCTCCGTCTTCGCCCTAATATTTTTTTTCTGAAACAGTAAATATCTCCAGCGCGCCAAATCTTTGACATGTTAAAGATTTCTTCAGCAAATCTTTTATAATCAATATATGTCATTGCCAGAAGTCTTGCCTCGAAAGCCCACCGTCAAGGACAGGCTGCATGAGGGTTATCGGAGTCTCCAAAGGGGAGCTCGTAAAATGACTAGGCAACTTCGTAATCCTGGAAAAACTTCGATCCCATTACCAGCTACCAAAAATTCTGCGCAACATGAACTCTTTAATCGCAACGAGCTTGCGGTTCTTTCGTGGCCCGAAATGCAAACGCAATGGTGGTACTTTACAGGGCAGTTAAAGTGTAAAGATTCGAAAGATGAATTTGGTTTTCAGAGTGTTTTTTTCGAACGGCACGCACATCATGACTTCGTGGGTCCACTCCCCACAAGACTTCTAAAATCTGAATATTTTGTTTCTCACTGTGCACTTTCCCATATTAGCGCAATAGATATTCAAAAAAGCTTTCGATATCATCAACGGGGAGGAGTTGCGCAAAAACATTTTGGTTCGGCTTCCGAAAATCAATTTGAAATTCAGGTGGATCACTGGAAAGCATATTCTGAAGACAACGCGTTTCAACTTTTCATTTGCGAAGGCAAAGAAAAAATTAAACTTCAACTGACTCCAACCAAAGCCCTCATTCGACATGGTGAACGAGGGTATTTTGAAAAGTCCATTCAACCGGAGGATTCTTCCTACTATTGCAGCTACACACGCATGAAGGCCGAAGGTGAAATCAGGATTGATGAGAGAAACTTTGAAGTCGTAGGACAGGCTTGGATGGATCATGAAAAAATGAGCTGCCAAGATGAAGTTTTTCATCACGGCTGGGATTGGTTTTCGCTGCAGTTCGACAATCATTCTGAACTGATGATTTATCGCATAAGAGACTCCGAAGGAAAATTTTCTTTTATGAGTGCTGCCACTTTTGTGGATCCCGAGGGCCGAACGACGCCAGTGAGTTCATTCGAAATGGAATTTCAAATTTTGGAAACTTGGAAAAGCCACCAATCTGGCGCTGTTTATCCTGTTACTCAACACATACGAATTCCCAAGTTAGAGCTCAGCATTGTTGTACGTCCACGCCTCATGGCTCAAGAAATGGACACCTGTCGCAGTTCTTTTTGCACTTATTGGGAAGGCAGTGTGACGTGCGAGGCAAAATTTGCTTCAAAGATGGTCAAAGGTTTGGGCTATGTGGAACTCGTAGGCTACGATCCCAGGCCTCATGCTAAAATTCTAAAATTGCTCACGTTAACTTAGCGTATCCCTGATTTGAGTTCGCACAAAAATCCTATACAATAATATTGATGGGAATGCGCAAAAGTTTTAAAAATTTTTTTGCAACAAAATGCATATATATTGCCTTTGCCACTGCGATGACATTTTCCGGCTTTGCCCAAGAAGAATACGGCATTGCTCCCTATGAATTCAACCCTCAAGTCATCGATTCCCTTTCAGATGTCGCGCTTGTGATTGCAAAGAAAAATGTGAGAGAACGCCCCCGTTGTTTTCACAAAATCAGCATTGTCAAAAAAAACAAACAGCAAACCTTAATCAGTTCTCACACTCTGGAAAAAGAATTTTGCTTTGCTTCCGAAAAAAAAAGTTTCGAAGAACCGGATGTCAATTTTGATGGCTTCGATGACATTAGAATCAAGTCGTCAGGAAAAGAAAATGAGGGGCATGATCTTTTTTTTATAAGAAACGTTAAATCCAAAAAGTTTGAGTTCTCAAAAATTCTATACAAGATGGTGAATGTGGACTTTTTGGAGGATAAAAAAATCGTCAGAGGAGTTGTTTCTTGTGGCCCTAAATGCGAAGAACTCAAAGCCTTCAAATGGGCAGGTGCTAATCTTGTACCTTTTGTCGATAAAAGCGCTAACAAAAACTCCCCTAAAAATATTCACGACGAACTCTTAGAAAAAATGAACGATTGACTATTCAATCTCTCTAAAATTCGAAAAGAAATCATTCCCTTTGTCATCGACTATAATGAACGCAGGAAAGTCCTTTACGGTGATTTCAAATATTGCTTCCATCCCCAGTTCGGGATACTCCAAAACTTTTACCGATGTTATCGCATCACGTCCCAATTGCGCGGCAGGTCCACCTATGGAACCAAGATAAAAGCCCTTATACTTTTTGCAAGCATCCGCCACCATCTGCGTTCGATTGCCTTTTGCCAAAGTCACAAGTGATGCACCCTCTTTTTGGAAAAGTGGAACGTAGGAGTCCATACGCTGGGCAGTGGTTGGCCCAAAAGATCCCGATGCATAACCATTGGGAGTTTTAGCAGGACCCGCATAATAAATGACTCGATCCTTTAAATACTGGGGAAGACCTTCGCCGCGATCCAATCGCTCTTTTAATTTTGCATGAGCCATGTCCCTACCCACAACTAATTTTCCACTCAAAAGCACTCGAGTCTTAATAGGGTACAAGGAAAGAGTTTTCCGAAGATGATCCATTCCCTTATCCAAATCAATCGAGACGATTTGAGTGTTGGCAGCTGACTTAGAATCGACGGGTAAGTATTGTGAAGGATTTCTTTCAAGCTCTTCGAGAAAAACTCCCTCTTTGGTAATTTTTCCTTTTATCTGACGGTCCGCAGAACAACTTACGCCGATGCCAATGGGACAAGAAGCCCCATGTCGCGGCAAGCGAATCACTCGTACGTCGTGGCAAAAATATTTCCCGCCAAACTGAGCACCAATCCCCAACCTTTGAGTCATTTGATGAATCTTTTGTTCCATTTCGAGATCTCGAAATGCCGATCCTGCAACTGACCCACTTGTGGGCAAATGATCCAAAGAACCCGTCGATGCGAGCTTGACGGATTTTAAAGTCAACTCTGCAGAAGTTCCGCCAACAACAATCGCGAGGTGATAAGGCGGGCAAGCTGCCGTTCCAAGGTATTTCACCTTTTCTTCCAAAAATTTTAACAAACTTTCGGGATTCAAAACTGCTTTTGTTTGTTGAAAGAGGAGTGACTTGTTGGCCGAACCTCCACCTTTTGCAATAAACAAAAAATGATATTCCATACCTTGCGTGGCATAAACTTCAATTTGAGCGGGCAAATTGCTGCCGGTATTTTTTTCGGTGTACATGTCAAGAGGAGCTAGCTGCGAATAGCGGAAATTGTTTTTTTGATAGGCATCAAAAATTCCACGGGAAATTTCGACTTCGTCATTGCCCCCTACCAAAACCGAAGCCCCTCTTTTGCCCATAACAATTGCGGTACCTGTATCTTGGCAACCTGGAAACACACCTTCGGCCGCAATCACTGCATTTTCCAACAGCGAAGTCGCAACAAACTTATCATTATCAGTAGCTTCAGGGTCTGTTAATATTTTTCCCAACTGTGCAAGATGGGAGCCCCTTAAAAAGTGCATGGTATCGTGAAAGGCCGCTTCCGCTAAAATATGAATTGCCTTGGCTTCTACTTTTAAGAACTCACGATCTCCCCACTTTTCAACTTTCACAAAATCTTTACTGAGTAATTTGTAATGGGTTTTATCGACGTCTTTAGAACTAGGAATCAATTCGTGAAAATTAAAATCGCTCATACTGCTAAACTATAGGAAACTTTGTCAGATCACAATGCAATCCTAGGCTTTTTTTGCTCCTGGGCTTCTAACTTGTTTGGGTCTCGAAGACTTCTTTGCAGACGTGAAAGTTTGTCAAAATCGGCATTTGTATTTGCGAGAATTGACTCTTGAAAACGGATTTTTTCATAGAGATCAATATATGCCATGGTGAGCGAATCCCTGTGGGTGCGTGAAATCTGAGAATTCAATTTGACTTTTTGCCGAAGCGCTAAGAGGTTTCCAACTTTGTAACTGCGCAAAACTCCCTGTAAAAATTTCGCATGAGAAAGGAGATTTCGTTCCTTCCAAACTTTGATATTTTCCGTATTCGTTCTTTTATGTTTAAACAATCTCACACACACCAACAAGAGGAGAAGGCATAAACACAAACCGGATAGACTTAAAAAAAATGGTGAAACTTTGAATTTATATTTTCCCACTTTTATTTCTTGAGTTTGTTGAATTTTAGAACTTTTAAAAAAAGCACTGAGCATCGAATGACCCCAGCCCGTATGTTGCGCCTTGGAGGGATCAAAATCAACAATGTATTTGTACCAATAACTTCCTACAAGCAGCGATAAATTTTTCCATTTTTGCGAGAAATTTGCCATCGTGTTTAAAGGTGTTGCAAACGAGGGTGGAGTGGGATCAATCCACTGCCAGTTTGCCCCATCCCAAAACTCTACCCAAACGTGTGCAGAATTTTCGGTGGCAATCCACAACAGTTCATCTGTGGCTCGCAATCGATAGCCCGACACCAGACGTGCTGGCACTCCCCATTTGCGTAAAGCAATTGCCAAGGAACTTGCAAAAAGCTCACAATGGCCGGCCTTTTTTTCAAACATAAAACTTTCAAGAAGCTCCATTCCTTTCAGTTGCGCGGAAAATCCACCCACTGCGTATCTATAGGATGACTCTTGAAAATACTTCATTAGTCGATCAACTTTGTCTTTGTTTTTTTTTGGAACTGGAGCAAGCGATAAGGAGCCTAAAAGTTCTTCCCACCTAGTATTCAATTTTAAAAATGGCGGAAGTTTTGAGTGCAACAATGTCGGCCCATAGGCAAAAGTTTCGGACTCAACTCTTTGCAGTCGATATTTTAGCCTTCGCCCGCGAGAATTTAGCCATTCATAGTCATCCCGCGACGGATCACGTCGAATCTCGGAACTTTTTCTAGATTCATCTGAAAAAATAACTGCGCCTTGTGGAACTCCGATAGAATTGTGACCACTGACTTCTCGCATGAGTTCTAAAAAGGGCTGTGTTTCTTGAAAAGCAAATTTGTCTTCCGCAACGATCAAGTCCGAGCCTCTTTTTGCCATCCACGTTCGCCCATCAAACAAATCTAATGTTCTAACTTTTAACAATCCCAGAGGAAAAAATGATTCAAGTGTTAGATTTTTTGTCGAAGGAAAAATTCTATAGGCAATGGTTTCATCACCTTGGTTAAGATTCTCAAAGCCTTCCAAGGACACTTGTCCACCAAATCCCGCACGACTCGAGCTCTCCCCGAAACGAGCACCCAGGGGAATGCCAAATCCACGTGGACGAGGCAGCACTGCGAATATCAGCAAGCTCAGCGAAAAGACAACTCCTAAGACAGTCGTCATATAAATTGAACGAATCCATCGGGAACTGCTGAGATGAAACACTTTTTTTGTTTGAAGTGACTGCAAAATTCGATTGCACAAAATCAACATCAAGGTGACAAAAATCCCTACCCCCACATGAAGTTCAGGCGTAAGCGCCCCCGCTAGCAATAAATGGACAAAACTAAATGCCAATCGAAACTGATCGAGCCTAAACGAACTTCCTTGCAAAAAGCTTAAGGCATGAACAAGCAATGAAAAGTGAGCTGCCAAGACAATGGGATGCAAATGTAGGAATCGATAAGCCAAATAGGCTATCGGAAACATCAGCAAGTAAGATACAAAAAGAAGGCGGTCCGAAAGCTTAATTTTCTTCCAGCGTATAAAGTAAGCTACTCCCAGAATTGCACACACGACTGGATAAACCAGGAAATGCAGTTCTCCAGCGCTAGCCAAAGTTCCAATTGCAAAGAGTTGAATGAAAAACTTTATTTGCAGATTTTTCATACTGCCTTCTGCAATTGGCTAAGTTCGACTTCAGTTTTTGGCAACAATGAGCGCCATTCTAAACTCGCGCAATAGTTTAAAATTTTCTCTCTCCCTTGAATGCGTTTGATGTTGGCATACGAAAACTTTACCTCAAGAGTTACTAAAGTCTCGTGAGATCTTTTTAATTCATGGGAGATTCTCGAAAGCTGAACCTCGAATTCGCTTTCTGACCCAACGCTTCGCAAATCTAAGCTCATCAACTTTCCGCTGCGCGAACTATGAAAGCGTTTGGTCTTAAGATCCCAAGTTAAAAAATCCGACCTCTTAGCATCGAGTAACCTAAACTCATCATTCCATTCGTAGTTTCGAAGCCCTTCCACTTCATCAGAAGAATGCTCTCCCTTTTCAGAACTTCGAGTTTCGACAAAATCCTTATCATTTTGCTCGAATCCATTTTTCAATGATTTTTTAGGCTCAGGCCAAATCAGCCGTGACGATGCCGCCCCTTGATGGATGTATTTTGCAGTCCATCCCAAGGGAGCTTCGCTCATAACATAAAGCGATTCCCACGAAAAAATTCCTCTTTCATAGGAATGCTTGTTTTTCACCAAAATTTTTTTTCGAGAAAATGGACCTAAATACTCAATGCTTGCGTGGGGAGTATATTCTCCATTGGCAAAGACTCCCATTTGGATACCCAAAAGAGGAAGAAAACTGGGGTTGTAAAGTTCCCAGACATCGGCCACTACTTCATTGGCAAATGCCTCTCCAATTTTTTGGTGCACCTGAATTTTGTAAAGCGCAAAATCAGTAAACAAGGCATTCAAAATCAAACTCGACAAACAGATGCTGCTTAAAAAATAAAGAATATTATTTTCTGACATCATCGTGAACAAAGTCACAATAAAAGTAAAAGACGCAAACCAGCGCCCTGCAAGCTGAAGATGAAAGCCAAATCTTCTGCGTCCGGCTTTGTCTTTTGCCACAAGAAAAAAGAGATTGCGAGTTGCTTTCATAGTCATCTCACCTAAAAGGGCATTTTAGATTTCTCAAAAGTTTCGACCACAAATCTGCGTTTTTCCTCGATGGAATCGGTCGAATTGCGAAAAACAATTCTATGCGCCAGCAAAGGAGCTACTAAGTCTCTTAAATCTTCAAGCTTCACAAAGTCTCTATTCCGGATCCAAGCCAGAGCTTTTGCAAGCCTCACCCATTGAATGCCGGCTCGCACGGAAACCCCGCCCCCAACTTCTTGATGTTTTCGAAAAGCCTGGAGCGTTTCATTCATAAAATTTAGAAGTGATTCTTCGACATACACTTTGGTAACTTCTAACTGACAACTTTTCAAAAATTCTAAAGATAGGACGTCCTTCGAAAATTCTTGAGCACTCCCCCCATTTTGACTCTCACGTTTTAGCAATTCTAATTCCTGTTTTTCGCTAGGCAATTTCATGAGCAGATGGAGCGCAAAACGGTCTAATTGACTTTCTGAAAGCGGATAAACACCTAAAGATTCTTCAGGATTTTGTGTTGCAAAAACAAAAAACGGTTGAGGCAGCTTGCGGGTGATAGAATCCACACTCACTTGACCTTCAGCCATCGCTTCCAGCAAAGCGGATTGCGTTCTAGGGCTACAACGATTGACTTCGTCTGCTAAAACAAAATTTGCAAAAATTGGACCTTCTCGAAATTCGAGCTCTAAACTTTTCATGTTAGGTCGCAATACGCCTACAATGTCACTGGGGAGCATATCACTCGTCATTTGAACTCGAGAAAACGTCCCGCCCAACATTGATGCCATTTTTTTTGCCAAACTTGTTTTACCCACTCCCGGCGCACCCTCTAAAAGGACATGCGAGGAGCTGAGTAAGCTGGCAAGACTGAGTTCAATAATATCTTCACAGCCCAAAAGACTCTGTCCGAGCTGTTTTTGCAGCTCAACCATTTGAAAATTGAGAAGGGAGGTCATGGGTCCAATTTTTGATTCTGCTTTCACAAAACAACTCCTTACTAGCGCAGGCTAAGTTCAGAGAATGTTTCGGAACTTTTAAATCTATACTGTAAGGATTTCTTTACGCATGACTACAAAAACGAGGTCTTCTCTTTTAGGCAGACCAAACTTGGGATCCCCCTTGGGAAATGGCCTTTTTTCAAGACTTTGCTTAAAGCCTCTACGCTCGTACCATGCGACAAGCTCGGTGCGCAACGTTATGACCGTCATTTCTATGACGGAGCTATGGAGTTTTTCCGCACAAAATTTTTCTGAAAATTTGAGAAGCTCCGAGCCCATCCCTCCCGCCTGCAATTCCGGAGAAATGGTGAGAAGTCCCAAATAGGCAGTTTTTTCGTCTTTTTTAAGCAAGTGAACGCAAGCAACGGGCTTGCTCGTACCCGAATCGCCCATAATTAAAAACGAGTGTTCCCGGCTTACAATTTCTTGAAGCATCGCCAAGTCAACGCGCTGTCCCCCCAAAAGATCTGCTTCTGTGGTCCAACCCTTTTTCGAAGACTCTCCCCTATAGGCCGAGTTAATGAGTGTCACAAGATTCGGTAAATCCGCATGATTTGCGATTCTAAATGTGACTGACTTCAAAGATTCCATGATTTTCTAATAAAACTGAAGCTTCGAACTTCGTCAAATAGACAAAGGCAGGGCTTGCCATAAAATATTTTAAGGGATTAAAACAATCCTATGAGTTTCACTTACCTCAATGGACTGGGAAATGAACTTCAAAGTTCTGCTCTACCCAATATTCTTCCCATATCTCAAAATAGTCCGCAAAAAGTTGCGCGTGGATTGTACGCTGAACAGATCAACGCTTCAGCATTTACCGCTCCCCGCGCGGAGAATCAACGTTCGTGGACCTATCGTATACAGCCGAGTGTTTGCCATGAAGGAAATTTAGAAAAAATTTCACTTCCTCACCTTTGCCATCGTGATTTTTTAGATTTTGTGACGCCGCCTACTCAATTTCGTTGGGACCCCATTCCGCTTCCAACTCGCCCTACAGATTTTATAAATTCGCTACACTTGATGTGCGCAAATGGATCTCCGCTGCAAATGCAGGGGGCTGCCATTTACAAATATGCCTGCAATCAATCCATGCAAGATACTTATTTTTACAATGCAGATGGTGAGATGGTCATTGTTCCTTATGAAGGGCTTCTTGAATTCAAGTCCGAATTCGGAAATTTTGAATTGAGCCCAGGCTTTATTGGGGTGATCCCGCGTGGTGTAAAATTTCAAGTTCTACTTAAAGGAACCCATGCAAGAGGTTATCTTTGTGAGAATTTTGGACGCAGCTTTCGTTTACCAGAGCTCGGCCCAATTGGTGCCAACGGATTGGCCAATAGGCGAGATTTTGAAATTCCAGTTGCTGCTTTTGAGGAACAAAAAAAGCCCTGTCATTTAATCGCCAAATTTGGAGGACAAACTTTTTCATCCGAAATGAAACAGTCCCCCCTCGATGTGGTCGCGTGGCATGGCACCCTTTACCCTTTTCGATATGACTTAAAGAAATTTAATGTGATCGGCTCCATTTCTTACGACCACCCTGACCCTTCCATTTTTACAGTTTTGACTTCTCCCAGCGAACTACCTGGAACAGCCAACATGGATTTTGTAGCTTTTGCTCCAAGATGGTTAGTGATGGAAAACACCTTTCGCCCTCCATATTATCACCGAAACGTCATGTCTGAATTTATGGGACTTGTTGAAGGCGAATATGACGCCAAAATTGGAGGAGGTTTTGTGCCGGGCTCTTCCAGTCTTCACAATTGTATGAGCGCACACGGCCCGGATGCTCAGGCATTTGAGAAAGCATCAAACATGGAGCTCAACGCTCAAAAATTAGACAACACCATGGCATTTATGTTTGAAAGTCGCTATATCTGGCAAACAAGTCAATGGTCGTTAAAAGAACATCCACCACAAAAAGACTACCGCAATTGTTGGGAACAGCTGCCAAAGCTTTTTCAAAGTCAGAACTAAAAACGAAATGACTTCTATAAAAAAAGATTCTATAAAAAAACCCAAGCTGGCACTTGATCAATTGAATGCCAAAATTGTGGACATGCTTAATCGACATTCTCCAATGGATCTTACTTTTTCCAAAGTCTCGCGCTGGACCAGCGTACCGAGATCGACACTCTACTACTACTATGGAAATTCTAGAGAAAAAATGATTCAAGCTTCCGTGATAGCCGCAGTCACGGACTTTCTGGGGCTGCAAAGCCGGCGTCCGATCACAGATTTCAATGATTGGATATCCTACCAATCCTATTTGCTCGAAAAAGCCGCGCGCCTGATTGAGCGATATCCCTGGGCACCGGAACTTTATTTTAGATTTCGAACAGATCCAAATTATATCGGTCAAGCAGTGCGTGACATCGAAGAAAAATATTTTATGGAACGGTTTCAAGGCTGGGAATATTTTCATCCCAACGAAAAACCCGAATGGGAAGCAATGAGAATGGTAGCAGTGTTAAAACTCGGCATGCTTTATATTTTTCAAATCGACAGCGATCTTTGGGCTGGCGAAACTCATGTTAAGAAGCGCGGCAAAATGATTGAGGAAATGACAAAGTTCCTACATCAAATGTTAAAAACAAAGTTTGTGGATTGATCCCGCTATGCAAAAAAGTCGCTATCTCCCTACCTTATTCCTTCTCGTGACTTCTTTTTTTACCATGGCACCAAGCTTCAGCGATTCTGCAAAGAACTTTCACTGGGGAGTTGCCAACTCTGCTTTTCAAGTCGAAGGCTTCCCCGAGAAAAGTGATTGGCAAGATTGGACTCATACTCCTGACAAAATTAAAGATAAAAGTACGGCTGACAAAGCTTCAGAGTTTTGGAATCGTTATGAAGAGGATATTCAATTAGCGGCCAATCTTGGCGTTAACTCTTTTCGTCTTTCCATAGCTTGGGACCGAGTAGAAAAAGTTCAGGGACACTTTGATGATTCGGCCATTTCAAAATATAAAAAAATCATTTTGGCTCTTCGAAAAAAATCCATAGAGCCTTTTGTCACCCTCCATCATTTTGTAAATCCCCACTGGCTTGCAAAAGATGGTGGACTATTGAGTCCCATTTTTGTTGAATCTTTTAAAAACTATTCCCAGAAAATTGTTCAGGAACTTTCGGCAGCTCCCTATAATGTGCGATATTTTTTCACATTCAACGAACCTATGGTGCTTATCAATGCTGGATTTTTAGAAGGCATTTGGCCGCCGGGACTAAAAGATCCCAATGCCGCACTCGCAGCCGCTCTTAATCTTTCAAAAGCTCACATCGTCACCTATCGCAACATCAAAGCCGACCCAAACTTGAAGCACCTTCAAATTGGAATCGCCAAACATTGGCGAGTTTTTGAAGGCAAAGGATTACTCGGTGCCCCCCTTGCCGCTTTGTCCGATTGGTTTTTTAATCATCAAATTTTAAAATCTCTAACGACTTCACAAATCTATTTTTGGATGCCAGGGGCTAAATCAGTAAAAGAAGATTTGCGCTCGGAAGTATCCGTTAACCAGACTCTTGATTTTTTAGGAATCAATTATTACGGAAGAATTTTTAGTGAGTTTCAATGGAAAGCACCCTTTGTAAAAATCTCTGAAGGGCCAGGCCCAAAATCTGATCTCGGTTGGGAGATCTACTCCAAAGGACTTAGTCTTTCGCTAAAAGCGTCATCCCGCTACGGAGTTCCAATATTTGTGAGCGAAAACGGAGTTGCGGATCACAAAGATACCTTGCGTAGCCAATTTCTCAAAGATCACATTACTGAACTCAAAAATTCAAAAGCCTCTGGAATTGATGTGCGCGGATATTTTCATTGGTCACTCACTGATAATTTTGAATGGGCGGAAGGACTTGAGTCGCGTTTTGGATTGGTGGAAATCGACTATGAGAAGCAAAAACGAATTCCCCGACCTAGTTACTATGAGTATCAAAGGCTCATCAAAGAAGGTTTTTAATTTTTTCCAAGCCTTGATGAATATTCGCTTTTGGACAAAGATCTCGTCAAATGCAAACAAACATCAGCAAAGAACCTTTAGGATACTATTCTCAACCTACTATTTATCGGGATCAAATTGTTTTCGTTAATGAGGATGATCTTTGGACTGTTGACAAAAATGGTGGGCTTGCAAGGCGCCTGACCAACGCAAAAGCAAATTTCTCAAAGCCGAGATTGAGTCCAGATGGCCGGCATCTCAGCGCGAGTAGTCGAGAAGAAGGTTCAAACGAAATTGTCATTTTCCCAGCACAAGGTGGCGAAATGCGCCGCCTAAGCTATATGGGATCAGCATATTTAAGTTCAAATGTTGGCTGGCTTGGCAATGAAATCATTTTTACATCAGGAAGCAAAAATCCCTTTTGGGCTGCCGAACTCTATAGCCAAAAACTGGACTTAAATTCGGAAGCGCAAGCCTTAAACCTTGGGCCAGCGACTTCGATGTCGAGCGGCAAAAATCTGATCGTAATAGAACACAATAGTTTTCGTCCCGATCCTGCAGTGTGGAAAAGATATCGCGGCGGAACAGCGGGCAAACTGCTAGTGGCCAAATCCTTAAAATCCGAGTTTGAATGCATTAGGCCATTGGGAAATGCAAATTGCGCCTTCCCTCTTGTGATCGGTGCACGAATATTCTTTGTCTCAGATGCCAATGGAGTCGCGCAATTGTATTCCTGCAAACCCGACGCTTCGGATCTAAAAAAGCACACAAACATGAAAGAATTTTATGTACGAAATCCCCAAAGCGATGGACGAAACATCGTGTTTCAAGCGGGAGCCGAGCTTTTTAAGTTTGATCTAAAAACTTCAAAAACTTCTCAAATCAAAATCAGTACCCCCAGCCAACGGGCTCAAAGTTCCCGCAAATGGGTTGGCGCTTCTGAAAATTATGAGAGCGTCAATCTGCACCCTTCAAAACCTGAAGTGGCAGTAACTTTTCGGGGAACTACAACTTTGCTGCCCTGCTTTGAAGGACCTGCAATCCCATTGAACAAAGACTCCGCCCAAAGACAGCGACTGGGAACTTACACTGGTGATGGTACGTCGTTTGTTTTTGTTGACGATTCACATGGTGAAGAAAGGCTTTGCTTTATTCCTAACCTTCAACACAAAGACAAGTTTGAATATCTCAAACACCTAGGGCGCATTATGCACTTGGAGCCCCTACCAAAACTCAATCAAATCATAGTCGGAAATCACAAAGGAGAGTATTACTTTGTAGATCTTGTTAAAAAAACTAGCCACTGTTTTGAAAGAGAAACAAAATCTGTTGTGGGTAAAGTCTCAATGAGTCCCTGTGGCAGATACGCGGCCTATTCTTTGGCCAAAAATTTTGGATCTTCCGTGATAAAAATCTATGATGTCAAAGAACGGAAAGGTCATGTCGTAACAAAAGAGTTCTTAAGAGATTACGCTCCGAGCTTTGACCCCAAAGGACGCTATCTCTATTTTATCTCGAGCCGTGAACTGAATCCGGTCTATGACTCCACTCACTTCGGTATGTCTTTTCCTTCTTCGTCGGTTCCAGCATTTATTATTTTGTCCAAGGATTGCAAAAATCCCTTGTTGCATTTTTCAGAAAAAGAAGTCGCCAAAGAGGATCCCAAAGCTAAAAAAATTAAAACTGAAATTAAAACTCTCATTGATTTTGATGGAATTGAGAATCGGCTCTTTCATCTGCCCGTAGATACTCAAAGTAAAATATTTAGCAAAATTGTTGGGATTTCTGAGCACAAAGTTTTGTTTCTTAGCTTTGAGGTTAAAGGTGAACTTTCGGATGGCAATTGGATGGGAATCGATAAACCAAAAGGATGTCTGCAACTTTTTGATTTCTCAACTCGAAAAACTGAAACTTATGGTTCTGGCATTTCGGGATTTGACGTTTGGCCCGATGCATCGGCCTTGCTTATCCAATGCGGAAAAGAATTGTATCGTGTGGGCATTGATGAATCAAAGTTTGAGCTCAAAACCTGTGAACTTAACTTGCACAAAAAAACTGGACCTATCGATTTAAATCGAGCTCAAAGACTTGTTGATCCCAAACTCGAATGGCGCCAAATGTTTGCAGAAATGTGGCGTTTGCAAAAGGAAAATTATTGGGATGAAAATCTGGGCGGAGTTGACTGGGATGCCGCTCGCAAGAGATACGAGCCGCTTGTTGACCGGATCTCAACGCGTTCCGAATTTTCAGATCTGGCATGGGAACTCCAAGGAGAGCTTGGCACCTCTCATGCTTACGAAATGGGCGGAGACTATCGAAAGACTCCCAGTTACAGCATTGGGCAGCTGGGAGCTGACTTTAAAAAAACTGCCGACGGATATCGCATTGAAAAGATTTACCAAGGCGATAGCTGGAAGACGGATAGTTTTTCGCCGTTGTCGCAAGCGGGTCAAAATTTTAATGTCGGCGATGAAATTTTAGCGATTAACGGAACTTCGTTGAAGAAAAATCTTCTTGGAGAAGCTTTGTTTCATCTAACAAATCAGGACGTGGAAGTAATTTATAAAAAAGCGAAGTCAAAAAAGGAAGAAAAAACAGTTCTTCGAACTCTTAGCAGTGAATCATCACTGAGGTATCGCGACTGGGTGAGCTCAAAGATTGCTTACGTTTCTAAAAAATCACAGGGCAAAATTGGTTACATCCACATTCCCGACATGGTCGCTGATGGATTTCAAGAATTTCATCGCCATTTTTTAAGAGATTTTGATTGTGATGGACTCATTGTGGACTTTCGTTACAACGGCGGAGGCCACGTTTCTCCCTTGTTGATTGAAAAACTTGCGCGCAAGCGGCTGGGCGGTGGCAGCACCCGTCACTTTGGACACTACGACTATCCCGAAGAGTCCCCCACGGGAGTCATGGTAGGCATCACCAATGAATTTGCTGGATCCGATGGGGATATGGGACCACATCAATTCAAAATGCGGGGTCTGGGACCTTTAATAGGAATGCGTTCATGGGGTGGAGTTGTGGGTATTTGGCCAAGACACCGCTTATTGGATGGTGCACTTACGACTCAACCCGAATTTGCCCATGCCTTTGATGACGTAGGCTGGGATCTTGAAAATCATGGCGTCGATCCTGATATCGAAGTCCCCTACCTTCCCCATCATTACGTTTCGCAAGTAGATCCTCAACTTGATCGAGCCATTGAAGTGGCACTTGAAAAACTAAAAGTGGAGAAGCCGAAACGATTTACGCCCTTAGCAAGACCAAACAGAACTGGTGTCAAAAAATAGACCTCTCTTGATTCTGGGATTCTGAGAAAAATGATTTAAGCTGCAATCATGACGAATAAAGCTTTTCCATTTTTTTCACCAATCGATGAAATTCTATTTGAACAGCGCTATGTGCAGGTCAGTGGGCCTGTGGGCTCTAAGTTGGCTTACGACGTCAATCGAACGCTACTTGCGCTGGATAAACAGTCCGATTCCAAAGCTATTTACCTTTTTATAGATAGTCCAGGAGGCGAAATTAACTCGGGATTTTCTATTTTTGATACAGTAAGATTTATCAAAGCTCCCGTTTACACCATCGTGGCGGGACTAGCAGCGAGTATGGGATCGATCATCGCATTGTCAGCACCCAAAGAAAGACGTTTTGCATTACCCAATGCAAAATTATTAATTCATCAACCGTTGATTTCAGGATACCTTCAAGGTCCCGCTTCGGATTTAGAAATTCATGCTGATGATATTGTTAAAACGCGTGAAAAAATTAATAAACTTTACGCGCTGGAAACAGGTCGAAGTTTAGAAGTTATTACAAAGCTCACAGATCGTGATAAATGGCTCAGTCCCACTGAAGCCTTGGAGCTTGGACTCATTTCTAAGATCATCAAGAATAAAGATGAGTTGAAATAGATACGGTCACTGATGAAAGAGAAAAGGCAACGCCAGACCAAAATGCTGTAGTTTGGGGCTTCGAGAATCTTGCTGACGTTGCCTTCATAAATACAGTCTACGCGAATCGCTTTTCAATTTAAATAAAAATCTTTTGGCGCGAATAGACGTGAATTTTAGAACCAGTTGTAATTGAAACTCACACTGACACGATCCAAAGTCGGATGAAAATTTGGAGTGACCTCGTGCTTTAGCCAAGATTCAAAAAGTAGCACCGTTCCCTCTTTAGCCTGGATGGAGACAAAGCGTAGATTTTTTTGCTGCGCGCGAGTTTTCCGCATCGCTGATCCCATAAAACATTGCATACGAGGGTCTTCAAACTTTATTGATCCTGAGTCCTTAGGACAAGCCACATAATAAGTTCCGCTCACAGTGCTACTGGGATGCAAATGACTGGTGTGATACGAATCATGCCCCATAATATTGATCCACATTTGAGTCATTTCTAAGGGGCATTGCTTTAAATCAACATCCAAACTTTGAGCGTATTTTTGTACATGAGAGTCGATTTTTTTTCGGAGCAAATCAAAGACACTTGAAACTTGGAAAAGCTCACTCAGTGACGAGTAACTTGTGTATCCATGGCGATAATTTTGCTTTGACCACTGTTGCCCTTCCCTGTCGTGCTCTCGAAGCCGATAGGCATCTTTAAAAATTTCACGATTCAATTTCCGCCATGCTTGAGGCGAACTTAGCAGCGGTGATTGATAAATTTCCGTTGGAAAAAGTGAGATAATTTCTTTCATGAACTACTTCTTAGCCGCAAAAACAGATTCAATTTTTTCTTTAAAAGTTTCGTTGGTAAAAGGCTTAATAATGTATTGGCTTACGCCTTCTTTTACTGCGTGAATCACATGACCGCGTTCGCTTTCTAATGTACACATCACAAACGGAAGTGTTTTAAATTTTTCCTGACTTCGCACCTTCTTCAGAAACTCCAAACCATTCAGCACCGGCATATTCCAATCCGAAACAACCAATCCAAACCCTGAGTTTTCCTTTTCGAGCAAAGCAAGAGCATCCGCACCATTTTCTGCTGTGACAATATCTTTGATTCCCATTGCATTCAAAGCATTCGTCATGGCCTTCCTCATCAAAGTCATATCGTCAACGACAAGCACTTTGATATCTGGTTTGATATATGGGCTAACGAGAGAGGTGGGATTTGCTGTCATCTGTTCACCGTTCAGTCTTTCTCAAGCGTCCATACTAAAGACTAAAGTGACTGAAGCAAGAAGACACTCTAAAATAACGCTCATCATGCTGCGCGCTATGCACATTGTGTTAAAACTCTACAATCGTGCATTTTTAGAATAAACAGAAATCAAATGATTTCAAAAAGCCTTTCAAAAATTTTAATTGCTGTCTCCGTTTTTTTATCAGGTTCCTGCTCCCATTCCACTCCGCACAGCGAGGTTATTAATAAAAGTTCGCGAGTCGCGGACCCAGGGAATTTTGAATTTAGCAAAAGCCTACTCCTTGTGAGTCTGGATGGATTTCGCCCCGACTATTTAACACCACAAAACACCCCCACCCTTTGGCAAATTTCAAAAGAAGGTGCACTCGCAGAAAATGGAATGCTCCCCAGTTTTCCCACTCTCACTTTTCCAAATCACTATAGCTTAGTAACAGGGCTACACCCCGAAAATCATGGGATCATTGCAAACGAAATGAAAGACCCAGACATTGCCGATCGATTTAGTTTGGGAAATCGTTTGGTGACCAACGATCCCAGATGGTGGATCGGCGAACCCATATGGGTCACGGCACAAAAGCAAGGTCTCAAATCTGCGACGATGTTTTGGCCGGGGTCAGAGGCCGAAATACATGGTGTGCGACCCACCTATTTTGTGCCCTATGACCAGCAAATGCCAGCGGCGAAAAGAGTGGAACAGTTTTTGAGTTGGTTAGATCTTGAGGCAAGCGCGCGCGCAAATTTTTTTACGCTTTACTTTGAAGAAGTCGACAGCATCGGACACAAATTTGGACCCAAAAGTCCCGAGATTTTACAAGCTCTTCGAAATGTGGATTCTGCCATGGCGCTCCTTGTACAAGGGCTGAAGGATCGAAATCTTTGGGGTAAAATGAATCTCATAGTGAGTTCGGATCATGGAATGGTCGAGATCGAAAATCAAAAGCGTATTGATCTTCAGGAAATTTTTAAAATTTTTCCCAATGTCGAAACGATTGGGGGAGGAGCCCTCATGGGGGCCTTTTCAAAAAATATAAAAGAGTTGGCAGCACTCAAGGCAAATTTGAAAAATGCTAGCCCCCATATCGACGTCTATTTGAAAAACGAAATTCCTTCCCATTTTCATTATCAAAAAAGCGCCAGAATCCCCGATCTTTTGATCGTAGCCAAAGAAGGAGCCTACATTCAAATGAAGCCAGTGATAGCTTCTGCTGGCGGCACCCACGGATACGACCACCGACTAAAGAGTATGCGAGCCCTTTTTCTTGCCCATGGACCCGCATTTCAGCAAAGTCTCTTCAAAAACGAGTTTTCAAATCGAGACGTTTATCCCTTGATGTGCAAAATTCTTCAAATTAAAGCTCAGAAACATGATGGAATTTTGAAAAACATTGATAGTATCCTTAGGTAAAACTTAAGGAGGTTTTCTATGTCCTCAAAACTCGACCTCTACTTCTGGATGTGCTTTCTAGCGCCAATGGTCCATGCAAAAGTTCTACATGATGACGATGGCAGGAACTCGGCTTTTGAGTTTTGCGAATCTTTTTCTTTCGATCTGGAACGCGATGAATGTCGCAATTGGGTTAGGACTTCCCAATATTTTCATCAAGCAGCGATACAAGCATGCCGTAGTTTGAGTTTTCAATCTGAAAAAATGAGTTGTTTAAAAGCGATCACAAATAAGGAATATGCCTATCGCGAATTGCAGTTGTGCAAAAGTCGACATTTTACTCGTGAACAAATTGACTGCTTAGATGAATTCGGAAATGTTGTGGGGGATTTTTTACCTCTTTCTCTCACCAAAGCTAAACTAACCCAAAAACTTTCGGAGGCAAAAGTTCTCATCGAACGAGGGCGAGATCAAGAAGCAGCTCGGGAACTTGAGAATCTTTTACAAACTTTAGCCCCACATTCTTTATAAAAAACGCTAAGGAAACCCAATGTCAGCTCATTCCATACAACTCCAAAAACTCGGTGACAAAGCTCGTGACCTTTATCTGAAAGAGCAAAGCGCTTCAAAAAAGTCCCACAAAATATTCTTCCTATTTTCCCGCTGGGCTCTTATGCTTTATCGAAAATTTTTAGAAGACAACGTAAAGATAAGAGCAGAATCGCTTGCCTTCCTTATGCTTTTTTCAATTCTTCCTTTGATCACCGGACTATTTTACATGTTGACTCTTTTTACTCAGATGGGAACCGTACAAGAAGCCATATCAGAGAACATGGACCGATTGCTGTCCACTTTTCCTCTTGATCACAAAACAATGATTCTTGAGTATGTTTTGAAATTCAAAGATTCCTACCTAGAATCCATCAGCGGGAAATCCAATTCATTGGGAGTGTTTGCCCTTTTAATTTTGGTTTACATTGGTCTTCAAACTTTTAATAACGTCGATGAAACTTTGAATTTTATATGGGGCTCCGAATCGCAACGGCCTTTTTTAGAAAAGGCACGCAATTTTGTGGTTGTTTCTATTGTTGGACCTTTTGTTTTGGTTGCGAGTTTATCGGTTCCGATTATTTTAAAGAGACTCCCAACGATCAAAGAATTTTTGGCAAATTTCCCCAGCCTTTTCACCCTCATCAACGAGTTAGTCCCATTTTTACTTGTGATTTTTCTTTTTCTGACCTTGTATAAGTATGTTCCCGTGAGAAAAGTTGCATGGAGATCTGCCTTTATAGGAGCTGGAGTGGCAGCTTTTTTCCTGCAACTTTCCAACGTATTGATTGCAACATATTTTAAATATGGAACCAACACCGCTTACGGGAAAGCTGCTGCAATTCCCATTATTGGGTTTTGGATTTTCCTGGTTTGGGTGATCGTGATCTTGGGGGCGCAGATTAGTTATCTTTCGCAGAATCAAAGATTTTATCTTAATGAGGGGTCCTTCCATCCCTCCCTTTTTGAAGCAGAATGTTTATTGCTCGTGCTGAAAGAATTAGAAATGGCTCGGATTGCCAATCGCAACCCTGTTAGCTTTGAACAACTTTTTGGAATCACTCGCCTGGATCCTTCACGTCTAGGAAGAATTATCAGTTTTCTACAAGAGGAAGGTTATGTCGCACAAACTCTGGAAGAAATTGACGAGTCTTCTTCGCAATATGTGATCAATCGAAGCCTGCATGATGTCAAAGCCGGAGATCTTGTTGGAAAATATGTTTTGCAAAATCGTCCACGCGCCATGAATAATGAACTCAGTACCCAATTTGAGACCTTGCTCAGTAAATGGGCCGTGGAACTGAATGCCATTCCGCTCTCTTAAACTACTTTTTTGGCAAAATAGAAATCGTCATTCGGCTTACACAAACAAGTTTTGTGTGTTGAGTGATGTGAATTTCCCAGACTTGGGTGCTCTTACCACGATGGAGCGGTCGAGCAAGACCATGAACCTCACCCTCGCGGACGGAGCTAATATGATTGGCATTGATTTCAAGCCCCACACAGAAATGAGTTTCCGGATTTACAATAAGATTTGCCGCCATACTTGCAAGCGATTCGGCAAAGGCCACGCTAGCCCCACCATGCAACAAACCAAGAGGTTGCTTGGTTCGATGGTCGACCGGCATAGAGGCTTTTACAAAATTCGGACCCAACTCTAAAATTTTCATTCCCAAATGTTCAACCATAGTATTGGCACCACGAAGATTGAGCTCATCGATGTTGTACTCTCGAAACCAAATCATAAAAATTCTCCTCGATTTTCTATCGACCACAACACACTTTTTAACTCTTTGCCCAGAGGTGCTGAATAGTTGCCTAGCTTTCCATTACTTTGTATCACGCGATGACAAGGCACGAGTAAAGGCCAGGGATTTTTTCGCATTAACGTACCCACTGCGCGCGCTGCCCCGCTCTTGCCAGCAGTTTTTGCCATCGCGCCATAGCTAAACCGTTGTCCGTTGCGACTTGTTGCAAGTTTGCGATAAACCTTTTTTGCAAAGTCGGATTCAATTTTACTAAAATCTATGAAATCTAAAAAGTCCGTCTCCAAAGGAGCGCCTTTTTCAAGATATGACAACAGCGGTTTCACAATTTGCATTCTTACTGTTTGAGGAATTTTTTTAAGATCGCCCAATTTGGTGGCAAGGATATAAGAATCGCTGCTTTTAAAATGTCTTTCTTTTTTTTCAAGCTTTGTAAAATCAGAAAGGAGTGACCACATCGTATGATCCACTTTCTTGGATTCTTTTGCCATATTCACCGTGAAAACCCATTTCTCTTGAAAAGGGAAATGCACACTTAACTCTTCTGAGATTTTTTTCACAATGAGAAATCCTTCATCAATTTATCGGCCACTGGATGCATGATTTTGCGTTGTGCGGTGCTTAACCAAATTTCTTCTTTCATTCCAGGCAGTCTTGCTAAAACTTTGAGCTCCGATGCCCAGGCATCGTCTAATGTCCCCAGTTCTGGAAAAACTGCCAAAGCCATTCCCGCCTGGACAAACTGCTTGGCGACTTCGAGATCTTGAGTTTCTGCAATACAATGAATGCGCAAATTATTTTTTTCAAACCACTGTTCTAATTCTTGGCGCAAACGGGAATGTCGCGTGGGCAAAACAAAGGCCTGACCTTCAAGGGACTGGGGGAAATTTTTGCTTAATTTCGAAAATTTCTTCGCTCCCATCATCTTCAACGGAAACTCTACAACTTTTCGGCTTCTAAAAGATCCCGTGCCCCCCGTTATGGGACTATCGGTGACCACAAGATCCACTTGGTGCGCGAGCAATTCTCGACAGAGAAAATCAAAGGGACCTTCTAACACGCTAACAAAACAATTTTCTTCGATGCTAGCTCTTTCGACGACTTTAAAAATTAACTCCTTGGGCAGGACGTCCAACGCGCCGATTTGCAGATGAGGAACTTTAGGATTTTTTTGATCCGACAAAGTTTGTAAAAACTCATCTCCTAAATCGAAGATGTCTTGCGCATATTTCAGTGCAATTTTTCCTTCTTCAGTGAGTGCAAATTTACCCTCAGCGCGAGCAATCAGTTTTTTGCCCAGCACTTCTTCAAATTGTTTGAGCTGCATAGAAAGAGTGCTTTGCCCAAGACTCAAGGCACGCGCCGCTTTTGAAATTCCTCCTTCCTTGGCAATGACATAAAAATAATGGAGGTGATGATAGTTTAGCCAAGGTTTCATAAGGGGCGCTTATTCTAACGCGTGGTTCCAAATCCGGTCAAGACCTAAAGATAGCCCGAAAGCTGACGCCGCTCATGTTTATAAGCGTTTGCATCATGTCTTTCCTTTCAAAGGAGCGCTATTTTGACTATCAGAACAAGAGGGCAACGGAACTAAAAACCGGTGCTAAACGCAAATGATCTTAAAAGGAGATTTTATGAACAGTTTTAAAAAAGCACTTTTTTCAGTCGGTATGATCGGTGTCTTCGCCGTTGCAAGCAACGCGTCTTCAGCTGAACGCGGTACCAACCGTTCCGTTGTTAACGTTCACTCGGTAACCATTCCAAGTGGCTTTGACAATCGCGAACCCATCGCAGTTATTTCAGGTCTCTTTCCCAATTCTTGCTATAACTGGGACAGCACTGAAGTAAAGAATGTCGACAAAATGACACACGAAATTCGTAGCTTCGCTAACATTCGTCAAGGAATGTGCCTCATGGTGATTATCCCCTTCAGTGAAGAAGTTAGCCTAGGTCAACTTGATGCAGGAGAGCATACACTTCGCTTCGTAAACGGCGATGGCACTTACCTCGAAAAGAAATTGACCGTACAATAAGCCTATAAGGGCTTTTCTGAAGATTTCAGAATTCGAGGCCTCGGCTCTGTAGCCTTCGCGGAAACAGAGTTCGAGGCTTTCTTCAATGTCCTTAAGGGAGTGATAATGGCAAATTTTAAAAAAGTACAACGTCTCAGTTTTTTCTCCAAGGCGATGGCAAGTTTTCTTGGCATCTTCTCGGTGAGCAAAGCCGGAGCCGAGTCTCTTCTTAAAAAATTTCGATGGGTGAATCCCTTATCCCACAGATCTCAGCAACGACCCCAAGCTCTTCCAGATAATTCCGACCACTCGCTAAACAATTTTCGTTTAGCTGCAAATCCTATCTCCAATCCCTTTTCACCCCAAGGAGTAACAGTCGAAGCCCTGGATCGACTAGCAAAGGCTGCCATTCGAAGCGAAAAAATCACTCGGCGCAGCCAAAAAATTGAAGGCGCCGTGATTCGTGGCACCTGGGTGCAAAGCGTTTTTGCAAGTGACGGTTCCAAGGTTTATGAAAGTGGAGAGATTGTTGACGCACTGCCCGAGACCTTACGCGACAAAGTCAAAGCCGCTCTCCCAAAAAAGTTGGAAGCTCTGAGAGCTTTCGAAAAAGCTTCCTCTGACATACAAACGGCGTCATGGAAATCCGATCCCCAACTTGAAGTTCTTTCGACTCCCAAAAACTTCTCACAGCTTGAATGGTCTATGGACTTTATGAATGCAGACGAAACCGAAACCTATCGTGCTTACTTGGACGAATCCTTCCAGTTTAAAGGAATAAAAGTCGTCGCGGTACACGCAAATGACGGAGTGGCATCGGTTTTCCCCC